>ERZ779643.36-NODE-36-length-116661-cov-6.694647_pt1 | contig 116661 bp, 111 predicted proteins | sample MGYA00511564_ERZ779643 | MGnify/ENA primary metagenome ERZ779643 (study PRJEB29588, sample SAMEA2147114) | human gut metagenome | biome: human gut; feature: human-associated habitat; material: faeces | place: Denmark | collected 2008/2010 ...
GTTACCCGCGACAGGACGGAAAGACCCCGTGGAGCTTTACTGTAGCTTGATATTGGGATTTGGTAAGTTATGTAGAGAATAGGTGGGAGGCTATGAGACTAATACGCCAGTGTTAGAGGAGCCGACAATGGAATACCACCCTTAAGTTACTGAATTTCTAACCTAGAACCGTGAATCCGGTTCAGGGACAGTGTCTGGTGGGCAGTTTGACTGGGGCGGTCGCCTCCTAAAAAGTAACGGAGGCGTTCAAAGATTCCCTCAGAATGTATGGAAATCATTCAAAGAGCGTAAAGGTATAAAGGGAGTTTGACTGCGAGACCAACAAGTCGAGCAGGTGCGAAAGCAGGACTTAGTGATCAGGCGATTCAGTATGGAATGGTCGTCGCTTAACGGATAAAAGTTACCCCGGGGATAACAGGCTGATACCACCCAATAGTTCACATAGACGGTGGTGTTTGGCACCTCGATGTCGGCTCGTCACATCCTGGAGGTGGAGTCGCTTCCAAGGGTTGGGCTGTTCGCCCATTAAAGTGGCACGCGAGCTGGGTTCAGAACGTCGTGAGACAGTTCGGTCCCTATCCGTCGTGGGCGTAGGAAAATTGAAGAGAGCTATCCTTAGTACGAGAGGACCGGGATGGACACACCGCTGGTGTATCTGTTGTTTCGCCAGAAGCAGTGCAGAGTAGCTATGTGTGGAAGGGATAAACGCTGAAAGCATCTAAGCGTGAAGCCCCCTTTGAGATGAGTTTTCCCACTTGTTAAAGAGTTAAGATCCCAGAAAGACTAACTGGTAGATAGGCTAGAAGTGGAAGTGTAGCGATACATTGAGCGGACTAGTACTAATAGATTGAGGATTTAACCACAAAAATTTATAATTTGATGACACATTATCTTGTTTTCAGAGAACTAATATGATATAATATAATTAATTGAAGAAAAAGTATATTGGTGATAATAGCGAAGTGGTTCACCTGTTCCCATCCCGAACACAGAAGTTAAGCACTTATGCGCCGACGATAGTGATTTTTGCTAAAATAGGTCGTTGCCAATATTTTTTTTATACTTTTCTATGTTTGCTCTATGTAGAAAAGTATAAGAAAGAAGGGAAGTATTATGACAGTAGCAGTTTATACCTTAGGATGTAAGGTAAATATTTATGAAAGTGAATTTGTAATATCTTTATTAAAAAAGAATAATTACGAGATAGTAGATTTTAATGAAAAAGCAGATATTTATATAATTAATACTTGTAGTGTTACAAATGAAAGTGATAAAAAGAATAGAAAAATAATAAATGAAGCTAAAAGGAAAAATAGTGATGCTATAATTGTAGTTATGGGATGCTATTCACAAGTTAATCCTGATTTAATTGATGCAGATATTGTTTTAGGTAACAAGGATAAATCTAAAATTATTGAATTACTTGATGAATGTATTAAAAAGAAAGAAAAAATAAAAAAAATATACGACATAAGAAAAACTGATTTTGAAACAATGTCAATTGATAAATTTGAAAACCATACAAGAGCATTTGTAAAAATACAAGAAGGTTGTAATGCTTTCTGTAGTTATTGCATTATTCCTTTCACAAGGGGAGGACTACGTAGTAAAGATGAAGATGAAGCAGTTAAAGAAATAACTACTTTGGTTAATAATAGCTATAAAGAAATAGTACTTACAGGTATTCATACAGGAAGATATGGAATAGAAAAAAATACCTCACTAGAGCATTTATTAAATAGATTAGTTAAAATTCCTAATATATTTAGAATTAGGTTATCTTCAATAGAAATAAATGAAATAACTCCAGGTATACTTAAATTAATCAAAGATAATAAAATAATGGCTAAGCATTTACATATACCACTTCAGTCAGGTAGTAATAAAATATTAAAATTAATGAATAGAAAATATAATATTGAGTTTTATATAAATAAAATTAATGAAATAAGAGAACTAATTCCTGATATATCTATTACTACTGATTTAATCGTAGGTTTTCCAAACGAAACAGAAGAAGACTTTAATGATACATTAAAAGTATTAGAGGATATTAAATTTACAAAAATACACACATTTCCTTATTCAATTAGAAAAGGTACAGTAGCAGCATCAATGGATAATCAAGTTGATGGTATAACAAAAAAAGAAAGAGTACATAAAGTATTAGAAATATCTGATAAGTATGAATTAGAATTTTATAAAAGTAAAATAAATAATACTTATGAAGTAGTAACAGAATTAAAGAAAAATAATACTTGCATAGGACATACCACTAATTATATACCTGTTATATTAGATAAAAAATTAAATAATGAAATAGTCAATGTAAAAATAACTGATGTTAAATCAATTGATAAAGTATATGGTATAGTAGAAAAATAACTATTATTAGTTTTATACAAAGTAAATAACATATAAGTTATAAAGTTGACAATAGGTTAATTTTATGCTATAATTATAAAGCATTTTGGTTGAAGGGAAAAATTAAATATGGGGGGATGCAATATGAAAAATTCATATGTTATTGAATACTTAAATGAAAATGAATTTAGAAAAAAAGAAAGATCTGTAAAAAAATACAATATGTTAGCATACAAAAAATTAGTATTCGAATTTTATCCTAACTTTAGAGATGGAGAGTTCAAAGGTGTAGTATGTTCAAAAAATAGTAAAGATGGTATTACAAAATATGAATTAAAATTACCTACTGATACAATGTTTGCTAAAGTACATGGAGATATGATGCTTCATTATACTGTATATGAAAATCAAAAAATTGTAATGTTAGATACAATAACACCAGAAGATATTTTGACCGAAGGTCATCAAAAAGAATTAACTACTTATAAAGGTGTAATGGTATCTAAAACACATGCTGATAAAGATATGTTTAAAATAAATTTATTAAATATGTTAGAAAAGTAAACAAATAATATAATAATACTTATACATATTTAATATATTAAAATAACTGAGGTGTATTTAATGGATAAGTATTATAATGATAAATTATATTATGAAATAGTAGATGACATTTTATTAGATAATGAATTTAAAAAAATAGATAAATGTGTACATCACGGATTATCTAGACTTGACCACTCTTGTAGGGTATCATATTACTCATATAAAGTGACAAAAGCACTTAAATTAAATTATGTAGATACTGCAAGAGCGGGCTTACTTCATGATTTCTTTTTAAGTGAAAATAATACTTCTAAAGAAAAAATGAAGAGTATGTTTGTTCACTCAAAGAAATCTTTACAAAATAGTGAAGAATTATTCTATCTATCTGATAAAGAAAAAGACATAATATATACACATATGTTCCCATTAAATATTAATAGAGTACCAAAGTATTTAGAAAGTTGGATTGTGTCTATTGTAGATAAAATTGTAGCAACTTATGAGTTTAGTCTTACATTTAAAAATAAATGCAAACTAAAATATAGAAATGCAATGGTGATATTATTAGTTTTTATTGGAAGAATATTTTATTAATTCTTCCTTTTATAAGTGTCCTTGTAACTCAGCAGGATAGAGTAACGACCTCCTAAGTCGTAAGTCGGGCGTTCGAATCGCCCCAAGGACGCCATAAGAATTTTAATCCTTCCATAAGGATTTTTTTCTATTTCAAAAAAATTATATAACTTTTATAAAATCTATTTTAAAATAATTAAAAATATGGTATTATATTATTGTTTTGAGGTGATACTTATGCAAATAACTAGAAGTGAAGCTAGATATAAGGCTATGACTATTTTATATCAAATAAGTTTATATGAAAAGAATAATATATCTTATAATATTGAAGAAGTTATTAATGAACAATTAGAATTAAAAAATGATTTTGTTAATGAATTAGTATATGGAGTTATTAATAATAAAAAAGATATTGATTCACTAGCAAATAAATATATGAAAGATTGGACTATTGATAGATTAGGTTTAACTGATGCTGCAATTATTGAGATCGCTATATATGAAATAAAATATACTGAAACTCCAAATATTGTATGTATTAACGAAGCAATTGAATTATCTAAAAAATATTCTGATGATAAAGTAAGTAAAATGATTAATGGTATATTAGATAAAGTATATAAGGATTTTGATAATGATTAATTTAAATATAGATTATAATAAATATAATTTATTAAAGGAAAAAGGTATAATTAAAGAGATAAATAATCCGAAAGGAAGAAAATATACCTTTTTTATTAATATAAATAATAAAAGTATTTTCTTTAAAGAATGTTCAAAAGAAGGCATTGCTAACGAATTAATCATAGATAGTATATGTAGATTATTTAATAAAGATGTATTAGAACAAGATTATAGTTATATTACTAATAAATATGATAGGAAAATATATGGTTTAATTAATAATAATTATAAAAATGATGATTATTCATATATTCCTTTAGATACCATATTAAATGATTATTACGTTTATATAACAAATAATAATATTAATTATGAAAAAATTAGAATATATGAACTAGTCAATTTAGAAACTATATGGCAAGCCTTAGAATATAGATATAGAAATATAGATAATTCTAAAGAAATAGTTAAAAACTTAATGGAAGAATTAACTAGTAGGTTCTTAATAGATATACTTACTGGTCAAAATGATAGACATGAATTTAATGTTGAAATAAAAGAAAAAAATAGTGATATAAAATTAACTAATATTTGTGATAATGAAGAAGGATTAATGTATGATAAATTTGATATGGGTGTTACTATGGATAGTTTAAAATACAAAGGTGACTACATGATGAGTTTATTAAATGAATTCTTTAATATTAGTGAAAGTAAATATGTTGATATTTTTAACTCAATGTTAGATAAACTAAGTATAGATAAATTCAAATTAATAGTTAATGATGTTAAATTACAAGTAAAAGATTTAGAATTACCAGATAGTTATTTTAAAGATTTAATTAATAAATATATTAAATATTATAATGAATATAAAAATATAGTAAAAAAGAGGTTAAGATGAATAAAGAATATATTAGTGTTTATGAATTATCTAAATATATAAAGAGTAATTTTGATAATGATATATATTTAAGAAATGTATATTTAAAAGGAGAAATATCTAACTTTAAAAATCATACAACTGGTCACTTTTATTTTTCTTTAAAAGACGAATCTAGTAGAATAAATGCTGTTATGTTTAGTAGTGCCACTAAAAATATTAAATTTATTCCAAAAGATGGTATGAAAGTATTAGTAAGAGGTAGAGTAACAGTATATGAAGCAACTGGAGGATATCAAATATATGTTGAAGAAATGACCGAAGATGGTATTGGCAACTTATATATTGCTTTTGAACAACTAAAAGAAAAATTGGCTAAAGAAGGTCTATTTAATAAAGAACACAAGAAAAAAATAGTAAGATGTCCTAAAAAAGTAGGTATAGTAACCGCTTCGACTGGGGCTGCAATTAGAGATATATTAACTACAATTAAAAGAAGATATCCAATATGTGAAACCATTTTATTTCCTTGTTTAGTTCAAGGAGATAATGCTAAATATGATATAGTTAAAAAAATAGAATTGGCAAATACTTATGATATTGATACATTGATAGTAGGTCGTGGTGGAGGATCAATCGAAGATTTGTGGCCTTTTAATGAAGAAATGGTAGCACGTGCTATATATAATTCCCGTGTACCTATAATTAGTGCAGTAGGCCATGAAATAGATTTTACAATAAGCGATTTTGTTGCAGATTTAAGAGCAGCCACACCAACTGCCGCAGCAGAGTTAGCAGTACCAGATATTAATACCATTTTAACATATTTAGATACTGCTAAAAATAGATTATATACTTCACTTACTAATATAATTGATACTAAAAAATTATATTTAAGCAAATTAAGTGATAGTTATGTATTAAAAAAACCATCAAATATGTATGAAATAAAAATACAATATTTAGATACCTTAATAGATAAATTAAATAAAGAAATAAGTATTATTATAGATAACAATAAATTAAGATTATCCAAAGATATATCTAGTTATATATTAAATAATCCTAGTATGTTATATAAATTTAAAAAACAAAATCTAGATAATTTAATTAATAAACTAGAAGTATTAAATCCAATGAATACTTTAAAAAGAGGATATGCAATAATAAAGAAAGATAATACTGTAGTAAGTGATATAAATAATATTAATATTGATGATACAATAAATATTAAATTAAATAATGGTAATATAATAAGTAAAGTTATGGAGGTAAATAATGGAAAGTAAAACTTTTGAAGACAAAATAAGAGAATTAGAAGCAATTATTAAAGAATTAGAAGAAGGAGAAGTTAATTTAGATGATGCAATAGAAAAATATACTAAAGCAATGAAATTAGCTAAAGAATGCTCCGATAAATTAAATAAAGCAACTGAAAAAGTAAATAAAATATTACTTGATAATGGAACTTTACAAGATTTTAATGTCCAAGAAAACTAATATTACATAAAAATAATAATAAGTAAAAAATGTATTTACTAAATAATCAAAATAAGACTTAAATGTCTTATTTTTTCTTTACTTTAAATACTAATTTTGTTATAATTAATATGTAGAAATATAGAAGGTGATGACATGGCAAAGAAAAAACAAAAGAAAGATAGTGAAAAGAAAAAATTTCAATATAGTAATGAAGTAGCAGGTATTTTAATTATTCTTATGTCTATTATTGGAATTGGCAATTATGGTCCAGCAGGAAACTTTATAAGAAGTTTTTCAGTATTTTTAGTAGGATCAATTAATACATTTTTTCTAATATATTTACTTATAATTGGAGCATATTTAGTTTTAAAAAGAAAAAGTCCTAATTTCTTTTCAATGAAATCTATTGGACTATATATGATGGTAATATGTTATTTAGTTTATTTACATACTACTTATATTACTAAAAATGGTACTGAAGGAATTAAAATAATTACTGAAACATTTGATAATTTACTACTTACCTTTAAAAGTCCTGAATTAATTAGTAATTCTGGTGGTGGTATGATAGGAGCAGTATTTTCTTATGCCTTTTATGGTTTATTTAAAGATGGTACAAATATAGTTATTATAACTTTAGGAGTATTAGGATTAATATTATGCTTTAATTTTAGCATATACGATTTATTAAATAAAATTAAAGAAAAAACCAAAGAAAAAGTACATGATATTAAAGAAAAACATAATAGTAATCTAGAACATAAAAAAGAAAAGAAAGAAGAAGTAAGTGTAAATAATAGTGTTAATGATACTAAAGAAGATACTGGCGTAGTTATTGCTAATGCTAGTGATATTACTCATGAAAAAGAAACAAAAGAAGAGGAGAATGATATTCCTATTAATCATAACTTAGAAGAAAAAGAAACTAATGTAGTTAATAAGAATTATAGATTACCTCCACTTGGTATATTAAAAACAGTAAAAAATGTTAATAATAAAGATAATGAATTATATGCTAAAGAAGCAATTCAAAAATTAGAAGAAACACTAAAAGTATTTGAAATAACAGGTAAAGTAGTTCAAGTAAATATAGGACCTTCAGTAACACAATATGAACTTGAATTAAAAACAGGTACTAAGGTTAGTAAATTATTATCTATTCAAAAAGAAATTGCTTTAGCTTTAGCTGCTAAAGATGTTAGAATTCAAGCACCAATACCAGGTAAAAATACTATTGGTATAGAGTTACCAAATAAAGTTAATAGTTCAGTTAGTTTTAAAGAAGTATTATCTTGTATACCTCCAGTTGATGAAAAAAATGTGCTTGCAGTAGGACTCGGTAAAGATATAATGGGTAAAGTTAGATGGATGGAAATTAATTCTACACCACACTTACTTGTTGCAGGTGCTACTGGTAGTGGTAAATCAGTTTGTATGAACTGTATCATTGCTTCAATATTAATGAGGGCTCGTCCTGATCAAGTAAAACTTGTTATGGTCGATCCTAAAAAAGTAGAGCTTAGCATGTATAACGGAATACCACATTTACTTGCACCGGTTGTAACTGATCCTAAAAAAGCATCCATTGCTTTAAAAAATATAGTTGCAGAAATGGAAAGAAGATATGACATCTTAGAACATACTAAAAATAAAAATATTAAAGGTTATAATGAATTTTGCGAAACACATCCTGAATATCAAAAGATGCCTTACATCGTAGTAATTATAGATGAGTTAGCAGACCTTATGTTAGTAGCAGCCAAAGAAGTTGAAGACTCAATTATGAGAATTACGCAAATGGCTCGTGCCGCTGGAATACATTTAATAGTAGCAACTCAAAGACCATCAACCGATGTAATTACTGGTGTAGTTAAAGCAAATATTCCATCTCGTATATCATTTGCAGTATCTTCTTCAATTGATTCTAGAACAATACTTGATATGACTGGAGCAGAAAAATTACTTGGTAAAGGTGATATGTTATTTAAACCAATGGGTGAAAATGTTCCTCAAAGAATTCAAGGTGCTTTTGTTAGTGAAGAAGAATTACAAAAATTAGTAGATTATACTATTTCACAACAAAAGGCAATTTATGATGAAAGCTTAACAGTAGAAAAGAGTGGTCCAAGTACTTCAGATATTAATGATAATTATAGTTCTGAAGATGAATACGATGATCCATTATATAATGAAATAGTAGAATTTGCTATTAATACAGGAAAGATTAGTGCTAGCTTAATTCAAAGAAAATATCGTCTTGGTTACAATAGAGCTGCTAGAATAATTGATTTACTTGAAGAGCGTGGAATAATAGGACCTCCAAATGGTTCTAAACCAAGAGAAGTTTTACAAAAAAAGGAGAATAATATCGATGAAGAATAAAAGAAAAGGATTTACCTTAATTGAATTATTAGTAACAATAGCAATTTTATCAATAATGATGATTATAGGTTTCTTTTCTATTAAAGCAATGATTGAACACTCTAAAAATGAATCAAATAAAGTAACAGTTTCTAATGTTAATAAGTCTGCGATTAGTTATACCAATGAATTTAAAAACCAAAATAGATATTGGTTTGAAGATATTGAAAATGATAGTGAAGAATATGCTTGTACTACAGTTCAAATGCTAATAAACAAAGGATTATTAGATGAATCAGTAATCGGAGAATATGATGTTGATGGAAAAATTATAAGCATTACTGCTGATACTAGTATAAAAACAATTAGAGATAAAACAACAAAGGTAGTTTCTGATTCGACATTAATTGATGATGTAGCGTGTGATGAAGTGGATGATTTAGAGTTAGAAATAAAAATGCCAGATCCAGATGGACTTGATAATTGGTATAAAAGTAATTTTAATATAGAAGTTGATTTAAAAAAAGCTTTTAGCACAGGAATATCTCAATATATTTATGGAGTATATGATGATGGTAAATATATTGCTATTGGGTCATTAAGTAATCCTAGTGAAATAAGTACGTATAATTTTAAATATAATGGAAATGGTATATCATTTTGTGTTGATGCTGTATCTAATAAAGAAAAAAGAAAAAGAGTATGTACTGATAACTTTAAAGTAGATACTATATCTCCAGTTATTGATAATTTAAGTATTGATAATGAAAATATATATTCTGTATCTAAAACTATTAAAATAGCAAAGTATACAGAAAAAAATAGTGGTATAAAAGAATTTCAATATTACTTAACTAATTCTAGTAATATTCCCAATGTTAATACAGAAATTACCGAAAATCTTGGATTAAATGTTTCAAAATATTTTGACTATGATATGAATGGAAACTACATTTATTTTAGAGGAATAGATAATGCTGGTAATATTGGCAAATGGTCTAGTCCCAAAAGAATATACATAGATATTAAAAATCCTATAATTAATAAGAAAGGTGATTTGTACGAAGCTAGAACTAGTGACAATACAAATATTATAGAAAACTATTTTACATATTCACCAAATGGAAATGGTAAAATAACTGATAAATATTGTTATATTACTAATGCTAATACCAAAATATATAAAATATCTGATTTAAAAGTAGGAACATTTGATGTTACATGTGAGGTAGTAAAAGAAAATGGTCTTAAGGCAAAAGATACAACTAAATTTAATATTAAACAAGGATATAGTTGTTCAATAGGTACATTGTATGAAAAAAGTAAAGATCAATTTATTTGTATAGCTAGTGCAAAGGATCAAAATTGGTATAGCTCTTCATTTGAGTGTACTGGTGGGACTACTAGACAATGTACTAATACAGGTAGCAAAACAGTAATGGATTGTGATTTATGTGGAGTATTAAATGATACTGGTAGTAAAGAATGCGATGCTTGTACAGATGCATGTGGTGATAATTTAAGTTGTTTGTCTGCTTGCAAATCTCCATGCCAAGATCCGTGTAAAACTTGTACTATTTCAACTGAATCTTGTCGTGATGTATGTATTAGTTTTGAAACAATATATACCTATTATTGTAAGAGTGGATGGAGTAAATATTCAGGATATGATTCGTCTTTAAAATGCTATAAAAATGCAGAAATACTTGGAGGGTAATAATGAAAAGAAAAATATTGATAGTTATTTTATTTGTATTTATTGCTTTGTTTGTAGCTACAATTATATTTAAAAATATTTATAAGAGAAAAAAAGTTGAAAATAATCAATCTACTAACAATAATACGCAAAATGAAAATTATAATTATGTAGAATTAAAAGAAGGAATAAAACCAAGTTTTCTAGAAGAAAAAAATCATTTACTATTTAGTAATATAGACATTAATTATAATGAAGATAAAACTACTTTATCACTTGATATTACAAATGAAAGTGATGATGATATATATATAAGTGAAATTTATATGTATGGTATAACCTTTACAAATAAATTTGCGGGACATTTCTTTTTTGAATATAACGATGTTATAAAGAGTCATGAAATTATAAAAAATATAGAAATATCTATACCATATAAAATAGATAAACTTGAGGCTTTATTTTTTGAATTTTCTAATGACAATAAAAAGGAGAGTAATATTAATGAAGAATAAAAGAAAGGGATTTACCTTAATTGAATTATTAGTAACAATAGCAATAATGGCATTTGTAGTAATCATTTCATTTACTATAATAAAAAGTGCAATAGATAGATCTAAAACCGAATCTAACAATGTGACTATTTCTAGCATTGCTAAGTCAGCACTTACTTATACGGAAGAATTTAAAACACAAGATAAATATTGGTTTATAGATAGTAATAATACAAATATTGAATATGCTTGCACTACTGTTGGTATGCTTATTAATAAAGGAATATTAAATGATTCAGCTATAGGTGCAACATTAGAAGATAAAATAGTAGACAAAGACACAAGCGTACTTGTAAAAAGAGATAAAACTACTAAAGTATATACTGATGAAATTTTATTTAATCAAGAAGTATGTGGCGAAGATGCTTCGATTGAAGTAAATTTTGATTTGTTTGGAAACAAAGGAAATAATGATTGGTATATAGAAGACGTTGGAGTAAAAATTAATGTTACAAATGCTAGCCAAGTGGATAAAAACTATACAACATATACTGTTGTGTCTCCAAGTGAAGGTAGTAAAACTGCTACAACTAATAGTAAATCTGGAGATGAATCAGACGGTACTTGGTCCATTAGAGTAGGAAACGAAGGTAAAGATTTAGACTTTTGTGTTAACTTAAAAAATTTAAAAGATAAATATCAAACATTTTGTCTAAGCGATTCTAATAAAAAATATAGTATGGATAAAACAAAGCCAACTATCCCTGATTTAAAACTAAATAAAGACACCAACAATTACTATGTAGTATCAAATGGCTCAACCGATAATGTTACATCACGAGATAAATTAAAATATTATTTTTCAGAAAATGATTTATCATATATTGGCTCAATTGATTATAAATTAGATACTAGTCTTAGAACTAAAAAAGAATTAAACGTTTATGTTGAAGATGAAGCAGGTAATAAATCAGATAAAATTTCTAAAACATTAAATATAATTGATTCACAAACAACAAATTCAATTGATGTTACAAGATATATATGTAGTTTTTATGATGAAAATTATGCGACAGATACTGAAGCCAAAGATAATTGTTATAAAACTACATATGGTGATGTTTCTTCGAAGAAAATTTATACATGTAGTATTAAAGAAAAAGAATATGAAGATGAAAATACTGCTAAAGGTGATTGCTATGAAACAACTAATGGTACAATTACGTCTAATACTACAACATCTAATATATCAACAACAGTTGGTGGAAGTTGTACATATGATTTAGTTTGCACAAGTGGTATGTGGATGAGTACAGGACAAACTTGTACAAATAATGGATGTCCTGCTGGCTATGATAAGTCAGATTGGAGTTGCGGAGCTTATGGTGGTGGAGGTAGTTGTTCAAAACAAGGCGCAACAAGTAGTCATACGGCTAGTTGTACAAACTATTGCAGTGGTCAAATAGAAACAACAACGTATTATTGTTCTATACCAGGTGTTTATGTATCAGGTCCTAATGATGATTGTAGTAAAACTACATATGGTAACGTAACTAACTTTGATAGATATTACTGTAGTTTAGATAAAGAAAATTATTCGTCTTATGAATCAGCATCAAATTCTTGTTTTAGAGTTGATGAAGGTACCACTAGTGATAAAACAATGTATTATTGTTCTTTAACTGATAAATATTATGATAGCAATAATGATGCAGTTAATGCTTGTACTAACTATTGCTCAGTCGGAGATTATTTATCAAGTGGATGTTATAGCCTAAATTAATGGAGGAATCATGAAAAAGAATAAAATATTAATAATTATACTATGTATTGCTATTGTTTTAGCAATTTCACTTGTAGTATTAAAGAATATACATAAGGATAATGGTAAACAAACTAATACATTAAAAATTGATGACATAGAAGTATCTAATATTGTATTTAAGAGTATTGAAGTTACTATTAGTGAATCAAATTCAGAATTTAATTTAATTGTTAGAAATAATAATGATTATCCAGTAAAATTAAATAATTATATAGTTAAATTATATAACGCTGATAACATTCTTATTAATGTATTTAGTCATAATAACAGCACTATTCTTGAAAAAGAAAAAGAATGTTATATGGGATTTAATCTAGATATTAAATATGATAATAATTATAAAATAAAAATAGAATTACCAGAATTAGAAAAGATAGATGGTGAAGTTAATGAAGAATAAAAGAAATTTATTAATTGCTATTTTAACTATTACTATAATATTTTTTATAGGTTTAATTATTGTTATTATAGTAAAGAATAAAGATAGTAAAAACAATGTTTATAATAACTTAAATGAACAAGTTATATCTACAAAAGAAGTATCTAATATAGTATTTACTAATATTAAATATGAATATAAAGATAATATGACTATTGTTAGTATGAAAATATTAAATAAAAATGATAAAACTGTAAAACTTAATAATTTTATTGTTAATGTGTATGATGAAAATAAAAATATAATTGGAACATTCAACCCATATGTCGGTGGAGAAATTGAAAGTAATAAATCAAATAATATTAGTTTTTCAATAAAAGAAGATTATAGCAAAGCTAACTCAATAGAAATAGAATTACCAGAGTTAGAATTTATTGAAAGATAAAAAGGAGTGAAAAAAATGTCAACAGTACATATCGAATCAAAAAAAGAAGATATAGCAAAAACAATACTTATGCCAGGAGATCCTAAAAGAGCAGAATATATTGCTAAAAACTTTTTAACAAATGCAAAATTAGTCAATTTAGTAAGAGGAATAACAGCCTATACTGGTTATTACAAAGGAAAAATGGTAACAGTATTTCCTTCAGGTATGGGAAACCCTTCGATTGGAATATATTCATATGAATTATTTAATTTTTATGATGTAGAAAATATTATAAGAATAGGATCATGCGGTGCATATTCTGAAGCATTAAAATTAAATGATATTATTTTAGTAGATAATTCTATTAGTGAATCAACTTATTCATTAGTACAAAGTGGAGATAAAAGCAATAAAAAAATGTCTTCAGGCACACTTAATGATATTATATTAAATACTGCCAAAGAAAATAATATTAATATTATAAAAGGAGATATATATTGTTCTGATGTATTTTATGAGCAAGAAAATAACTATATAGATAAAAGAAATAAGTATAACGTTCTAGGAGTAGAAATGGAAACATTTGCTTTGTTTAGTAATGCTAATCTCTTAAAAAAACGTGCATCATGTTTACTTACAGTATCTGATTCATTTTGCTTTAAAGATAAATTAACTAGTTCAGAAAGAGAAAAAAATTTAAATAAAATGATTACTTTAGCATTAGAATGTTGTTTAAAATTATAAAATTTGTACATATTAAAAGGGAAAGGATTGGTTAAAATGCAATATGATAAATTATTTATGGGTTCATATAACTTACATTTAATTAATACAGATAAATTTAAAACTATAACAGTAGAAGTTAATTTTAGAAATAAATTAAATGATGATACTACCATTAGAAATTTACTAAAAATGGTATTATTAGATTCAAATAATAAATATAAAACAGAAAAATCATTAGTAAAAGCAACTGAAGAATTATATGATTTAAAATTAATTTCTTCCGCTAGTAGAATTGGTACTAATTCAAATCTATCTTTCAAACTTAGATTTTTAAATGAAAAATATACTGAGGAAGGTATGAATAATGAATCAATTCTTTTTCTTCTTGACTTAATATTTAACCCTTACATAGTAGATAATAGTTTTAATAATGAAGTAGTAAATAAATGTAAGGAAAAATTAAAAAAAATAATTATATCTATAAAAGATAATAAATTAAAATATGCAATTACTAAGTTATTAGAAACTACTGAAAATATGCCATACTCAAAAAATGGTTATGGCTCACTTGAAGAACTAGAAAAAATAGATGGTAGTATTTTATATGATTATTATAAAAATATGCTTAAAAATGATTTAGTAGATATTTTTGTAGTAGGAGATATAGACAATGAAAAAATAAAAGAATTATTTAAAGAATCTTTTAAAATAGATACATACAAAAAAACTAAACCATCTTTATTAGTCGAAGAATTACCTAAAACTTCTAAAGTAAAAACATATAAAGAATTAGACAATGTAAATCAAACACAACTTACTATATTATGTTCACTACACAATTTAACTGACTATGAAAGAAAATATGTAATAAGAATATATAATGAAATTCTTGGAGGTTCCTCTTCATCATTATTATTTACTAACGTAAGAGAAAAAAATTCATTATGTTATTATATTAATTCAGATGTAAAACCATATGATAATATATTATTTATATATTCTGGTATTAGTAATGAAAATGTAAGTAAAGCCTTAAAAATAATTAAGAAAACTTTATCTAATATTGAAAGTGGTAAATTTGATGATGAAATAATTAATTCTTCCAAAGAAACTATTACAAGTTCAATAATGGCATCATTAGATAATCCAAACGGTATAATAAATGAATATTATGCTAAACAATTAGTAGATTCAGGATTATTCGAAGAAAGAATTAATAAATTTAATGAAGTAACTAAACAAGATATAATTAATGTTAGCAAAAAAGTTAGTATTTATAGTATTTTAACATTAGAAAAAGGTGAAGATAATGAAGACAATTAAAATGAAAGAATCTAATGAAGTAATATATTATGAAAAATTAGATAATGGACTTGAAGTATATTTATATAATAAAGATAGTTTTCATAGTAATTATGTTACTTTTACCACCAAATTTGGTTCAATATATAATGAATTTATCCCACTTGGAGAATCTAAATATAAAAAAGTCCCTTATGGAGTAGCACATTTTCTAGAACATAAAGTATTTGAACAAGAAAATGATCCTCAACCAATGGAATTTTTTAGTGAAACTGGGGCAGTTACTAATGCTTATACAACTTTTAAAAATACAACTTATTTATTTAGCTGTTCTAATAATTTAATTAGAAATATTAATTATTTACTTGATTTTGTACAAAGTCCTTATTTTACTACTGAAAATGTTAATGAAGAAAAAGGAATTATTAATGAAGAAATTAATATGTGTAATGATAGACCAACAGATATTTTATATGAAGAAATAAGAAGAAATATATTTTTAAATAATAATTTTAAAGATAGTATTATAGGTACACATAAAGATATTGATGAAATAAATAAAGATATTTTATATACTTGTTATAATACTTTTTATCATCCTTCGAATATGTTTATAATAGTAACAGGTAACTTCAACGCTGATGAGGTTATGAATGCTATTAAAGAAAACCAAAGTAAAAAAACTTTCGAAGAACCCTCATCAATTAAAATAAAACAAATAAAAGAACCTGATAAAGTAAACAAAGAAAAAAGTATTATAAAGTCAGATACTGAATTACCAAAAGTATCATATAATATAAAATTACCTTTTAATAAAAAGATAGATAAAAGAAAATATAGTTTATATTTATACATAATATTTGCTTGTTTATTTGATGATACATCTGAATTAGATGAAAAATTAAAGAAAGATAATGTTATTACAAGTAGTATATATTTTAATTTATTAAATTGTGATACTCATATATTAATCTCATTAATTAATGAAACTAATAAATATAATGAATTATTAGATAACATTAAGAGTACATTAAATAATATTAAAATAAATGAAGAAGACTTTGAAAGAAAGAAAAAAGTATTAATTAGTAATGAATTATTTATATATGATAACATTGAAGTAGTTAATGAAATGATAATAGATAATATATTATTTGATAATAAATTAATAGATAATATTATACCTATAATTAAAGAATTAAATTATAATGAATTATCTAATGTAATAGAAAGTTTAAATTTAGATAATACTTCCATTGTAATATTAAAAAAATAAACTGGAACTTAAATTAATTTTTAAGTTCTTTTACTTGTTTAATAAGTAAATATATGATAAAATTATATTAAAGAAAGTAGGGAATAAAATGAATTTAAATGAAGAATTAAAGAAATATTTACCAATAGGTACAGTAGTATTATTAAAAGGTGGACAAAAAAGATTAATGATAACAGGTTTTTGCTCAATACCAAAAGAAGATAAAACAAAAATATATGATTATATGGGATGTTTATATCCTGAAGGTGTATTAAATAGTGAAGAAGTAGCATTATTTAATCATGATCAAATAGAAAAAATATATTTTGTAGGATATAAGGATGAAGAAGAAAAACAATTTAAAGAAAAATTAAATAAATTAATTGAAGAGATGAATAATAAAAATAGTTAATTAGAGGTGTGTAACTATGGCAAAAATAAATACAAATGCTTTGAATGACCTTGCCGCATCTCTTGATGAATTTCCAGCAGATGTTAAAGAAGAAATGCAAGATGAAGTACTGGATTATGTTAGCGAGAAAATAGGCGCTAAATATGAAGAAGTGGTGAATGCTAGTTCAAAAGTAAGTAGTGAATTAATTGAATTGGCTAGTAGCGCAGAAGAAATAGAAAATAGTATAGCCTCTAGTGCAAATGATTTAGAAAGCGTAGATGGAATACCTGAAATAAGTAGTTCTCCAGTAAGAAGAAGTGAAGAAGAGGATGTATGGAGAGAAGAAAATGATGAATTAAATAAATTATATGCTAGAAGAAAAACTGCTGAAGAAAAAGAAAAAATTAAAGAAGAAGCAATAAGAAGACGAGAGAATGACAGTAAATTCCAAGAAGAAGAAAATAATAAATTGGTAAAACAATATTTAAAAAATATTGAAGAAAAAGTTGATGATATTGATGAGGAAGAACCATCTTTTTGGCATAAACTTATTTATGGTACCCCAGAATCAAATAAAACATTGTTAGAAAATGCTGAAATAATAGCCAACGATAATGATGCCATAAAAGAAGAATACTATAATGAACATGGCTATGTAACAGGTGGTGATTTAGCAGTAGGAGCGATATCCATAGTTGAAGGAGTAGGAATTTTTGCTGAAGACATAGTTAAGGTAGCAGATATAGCTTTAAGTGGCGCAGTAACAGCATTTGGAGCTTTAATGGCATTAGTAAGTTTGCCTACAAATAAAAATTCTTGGAACGAATTTAAAATATTTACTGAAGATATATGGGATAGAACAGCAAGTCGTATTTCAAAAGATCATGTGTCATCAGTATTTGATAGTTTTTATAATAATACAGAAGGAGGCCAGAGTCTAAAATCAAACACAGCACATTTTGATACAGCAAGAAGTTTTGGGGTAGGTGTAGGGTATGTTGGTGGTGCAGTGCTAACTGGTGGGGCGATTAGTTCCGCGGCTGGTATAGCAGGAGCAACAGCATCTTTAGCAAGTTCAGGAATAAATGGTGCAGTATATGGATTAGCAAGATTTGGAGGTTCAACTGGAGATGCAGTTCAAAATGGTGCATCAATGGAAGAAGCCCTTTTGTATGGAGGATTAACCGGTGTTAAAGAGGCGGCAGGAATGTTTATTGGAAGTAGAATAAATGCAGTGACTCCGATAAAAGGAGCATTACCAATGACAAAAGGAGCATGGCTTAATAGTGCTACTCATGTTGCATTAGATACTTTGGATGGAGCAACTTCAGCGTTAGCAGATCCGCTAATACAAACGGTAGTACAATCTATTTATACTCCAAGTGAAGAAAAACTAAAAGAAATGGGATACAAAGGAACAGCAGAATCATATGGGAATTTATCTTTTGGAGAAAAATATAAAGTTAATTTCGAAACAAATGGTGGATGGAATAATGTAATAGGAACAGCAGTATTTAGTGGAACAATGTCAGCTGGCTCTGAAATAATAGGACAGGTAGCAGATAATAATGCTTACAAAAAAGGAAAAGAACTTTATAATGAAACAAAAGATATTGAAGGAAAACTAGATGAAGCAATAAAAAATTCAGATGATAACGCCATAAATGAATTGATGAATAGACAAAAAGAAATTGATAAAACTTTAAAAAAAGGCAAAGTAGGATATTATTATACTTTAACTTCTTTGGAAGACAATATAGAAAAAAATACTTTAACTCCTGAATTAATTAATACTTTTCTTGATAATGATGATGTTGAAAATTTATTTAATAGTTTAACAAATGAGCAAAAGAAGTTACTTACAGATGAAATGAGTGGTAAACAGGCTAAGCAATTTATTGACAAAGTTGGAAGTAAAACAAAGAAAGAGTTTTTAAGTCAAAATCCAGAAATTTTTTCAACTCATAGTGCAACTGCTGATATTGTTAACGAAGTTCACTATGGCGAGACAATGTCAGATGTGTCACGACATATAAAAGATAGTGGACTTAACGAAAAAGAAGCCCAAAAATATCTTGATGGTCAAAAATTTGATGATTTAATTCATAAAAGTATAACATCTGATAATGGCAAAGATGAACTTTTATTTGATTACATTATTTCAAAAATTAAAACCAACCCTGACTCTATTGACGATAATGATTTGCTTGAGTTATTTAAATATCGAGCATATTCTGATACTGTTATCGAAAGTTGTGGATATAGATTAAAAGATATTTTTTCTGATATGAGTGATTCAGAAATGAAGAATTTTATTTCTAGTACGACATCAAATTCTTTAATAGAACTATATTCATGTGATGTAATTTCAAAAGATACTAAAGGAGAAATAGCCCAATCTTTAATTGGTAAAGCAAGCGAATTAGATAATATTGATTTAGCAAGAACTTTTGCTATTCTCAGTGACGAACAATTGCAGCTTAATTTATTACAATTAGATAGTATCCAATCTGATTTAAGTTTAAGAATATATTATGATTATTATGTCAAAAATACTACAAGTCCAGACGTTAAAAAAGCTTTTTTTAAAAAAGCAGCAAGTTTAGAACCGGTATTAAGTAGTGATTTTATGATGTTTGAAAAATTTACAAAAAATTTAAGTCCTAGTGATTTACAACTTTTTGAAGAATCTATTTATACAAAAGATTATATCAGATATTTAAATGCTCTTGGCGATTCTGATTCTAAATTTATTTCTTCAAGAACTTCAGAAGTAATAAGCAGATTTAAAGATAGTCTATTGGATTTCAATAATGAAGATGGTTTTTGTCTTTTTAATAGTTTATCTACTTCTACTCAAAATGAATGTATTAATTATATGAAAGAAAGTATCGATAATAGTGTATCAAATTCTACATTTAAAAATTTTATAAATAGTAATGAATTCAATATTGATGAATTACTTAATTTATATAAAGATGGTTCAAAAATTAATGATAATAATATTGAAGTATTTCTTAAATTATATAAAGATAATCCTTATGTATTAAAAACTTTAGATTTTGATATATTATCACCAGAAATAATTAATGGTGGAGATAAATTCTTAGAAATGTTATCTATATATTCAGGAAAAGCAAAACAAATTGTGAAATTACAGCAAACTAATCCAGAATCTTTATTAAAATTAACAAAATTAGTAAAAGAGTTACCTGTTGACGACTCATTGTCGACCTATCGAAGAAAAATGTATGTTTTATTATCTAATACTGATTTATTAAATGAAATAGATATTAATAAATTCAATGTTGATGATGCATATAATTATATTATGACTAATGCTAGAGAGTCAGTACTAATATCTCAAATGGAGAATATAACTAAACCGAATGATATAATTAGGTTAAAAGAATATTCAGAAGGCTATTCTAAGAACTTTGATGCATATTTAGAAAACTTATATCAACAGGCAACTACAACTGATGACAAAAAAAATATATTAATGACAAAAATGTTTGGAATTAGTAAACAGGAATCAGATATTTTGCTTAATTCATATTATAAAAACTTATCACTAGAAGAACTAGAAAATGCTAGAAAGTATATCGGAGATGAATCAATTGATTATTTAATAAATCTTTCTACTATTTCTAAAATTGATGATGAAATAACCCTTGATCAATTATTTAAAGTAGCTTCTGGTGAAAGACAAGATGCAATAAAAGTTGTTTCTGATATGAAAAAAGTTTATGCACAAACATATTTGGAAAAATTAGGTGATACAAATAGTTCAATTCAAAAATTAATCGGTGAAATTTCTACATCTAAATCACTAGAAGATTTTAGTTTTGATGATTTTTCAGATGGTATAATTTTAAAAGTAAATGGTAAAGAAATACCCGTTATTGAAGCTCCAGATAAATTTGACTTTTTAATACATAGTACTGGTGCATACAATCCACAAAAATTAAATGGTGGTAGTTATTTTGACGCTTGGAACAATAGTGATAGAACAAGTAATAATGGTATATGTTGTTCATATATAACTGAGTCACAAATAGGAATGGCTAGTTTACGTGATTCTGATGCTGTCTTATATGGCTTTTCTGGCTTTTCTAATGAAGCATTATCTGTTATGGGGCCAGCAGACATATCATCTATGAATGATAAGATTGATACAACTTCAAAGAAAACGCCTCTATTCATAACAGCAGATAAAATATCGGAAAACTCTGTTGATAACTATAATGAATTAGTTCTTTATAGGACAGAATTAAGGGATACTACTAGTGATTTAAAAAATATTCAACCTAACTATGTTTTTGTTTTAGCTGATTGGAATAAAACTTTACAAGAAAATGCTATTAAGGCTGCAAGTGCCTATGATCCCCCATTACCAATTATTTATTTGAGTAAAGAAAAGGTTATAGATGGAGGCGTCGCTAAGATAGATACCTTACTTGACTCGTTTAAAACGAATCATAATGTCAATGATTTCGAAGACGCATTAAAATTACATGAGTCTCTTAGGACATCGTTAGGATTAACCAATAATCAAAAAGGTAAATTGCCAGAATCTAAAATTACAGATGCAATAAATGATTATTTAATTGGTATAGTTGAACAATCTAAAAATGTTCCTGAAAATAATTTATTATATATTGAGCAGTTAGAACAATTAAAAAGTGTTATCAAAGATGAAGGAGATAAATTTACATCTTATTATGGTAAATTTATGCATAGTAAATATGACATTGATTCAAGTACAATACGTGGTATAGATAGTATAATTTCATATTTGAGAGGTGAAAGTTAATGAATGATTTAGAGAGAATGAGAAAAAGAAATGAGATAATAAAAAAAGAATTAGAAAGAATATTAGGAAAAAAAATAATTTCAGAACAAGAGGAAAAAGAAATAAAAAGAAAAAAGCAAGAATTAATAAGTATAGAGATAAATGAAAATATTAAAAAAAGATTAAGGTAAATAAAAATTATTTACGTACTCGGTATTTAGAACTTAAATTAATTTTTAAGTTCTTTTGCTTGTTAAATAAGTAAATATATGATAAAATTATATTAAAGAAAGTAGGGAATAAAATGAATTTAAATGAAGAATTAAAGAAATATTTACCAATAGGTACAGTAGTATTATTAAAAGGTGGACAAAAAAGATTAATGATAACAGGTTTTTGCTCAATACCAAAAGAAGATAAAACAAAAATATATGATTATACAGGATGCTTATATCCTGAAGGTGTATTAAATAGTGAAGAAGTAGCGTTATTTAATCATGACCAAATAGAAAAAATATATTTTGTAGGATATAGTGACGAAGAAGAAAAACAATTTAAAGAAAAATTAAATAAATTAATAGAAGAGATGAATAATAAAAATAGTTAATTAGAGGTGTAACTATATGGCAAAAGCAAATACAAATTTAATGAATGATATTGCAGAGTCTCTTAAAGATAGTACTAAAAATTTACCAAAAGAAGAAAAAGAAAAAGTAGAAAATGAAGTACTACAAGAAGCTCAGCAAAAAATAGAAAATTTACAAAAGCAGCTTGAAGAAACTGCTTCAAAAACAAGTACTGAATTAAATAACTATGCTAACAAGATTGAAGAAACTGAAAATAGTATAGCCTCTAGTGCAAGTAAATTAGATAGTGTAAGTGAAATACCTAAAATAACCTCTACGATAGATTTAAATGCAAGAAATGAAAAAATTGCAATTAAGCGTGAAGAACGTAAAAATAATAGTACTTCTAGTACTTCTTCAAATACTAGTAAAACTTCTGATACAAAAACAGTAGAGACAAATGAAATAGTAGATAAATCTAGTACAAATAATATCAAAAATACTAATATAACTGCTAAGGAGAAATTTAAAGAACAACAATTAGAAGAAAAAAATTCTAAAAAAAATACTAATACAACAATTTCTCAAAATTTAAAAAATGTTGAAAAAAGAATTGATGATATTGATAATAAAAATGATTTATCAGGTTTTAGTCATTCATCTGGAAAAACATCTAAACCAAAAGTTATATCAAATGAAGAATTAGTTGTATGTAGATCTTTATCATTGGCAACATTTTGCGGTTTTATAGGAAGTGGTATTGAAGCGCTTTTTACTGGCAAAAAGTTTGAGGACGTTTTAGTTAAAAATTTAAACAAAGCTGTTGGTGTTACAAGTAATATAGCAGGGGCAGAATTGTTTGTTTCAGAAGGAGTAGAAACATTAGCTGAAGACATGGTAAAAGGTGCAATAGTTATATCAGAAAAAAATAATCCATCATCAAATAATAAAAAAGATAATTCTAATATTGAAAGTATTATATCTAATGAATATACTAAATCAAAATATAATGATTTTTATACTGATAATATATTTGGTAGTTACGTAAAAAGCAATATAACAAATTTTGATACTAAAAGAAATATAGGAAATGCAGTTGGTTATAGTTTACCTGCAATTGGTGCTGGATTAGCAACTGGTGGTGTTGCTGCTCCAATGGCAATTGGTGCCTTATCTCAAACTGGTAAAGGGACAACTGAGGCTTTAAATGAGGGAGCGACATTTGAAGAAGCTTCAACTTATGGCGAGTTACGTGGAGCATTAACAGCATCAACAATATATGCCGGTAAAGCTATAAATACCTTAAATATATTTGGAAAAGGTAGTGTAGAACAGGTTTTGGCCAATTCTATCAGCCATGTTGCTTTAGATGGCGGACTAAGTGCAGCTTCTTCTTTAACTGATACAGGATTGAAAGGAGTATATACTCCAAGAAATAAATTAAATGAATTAGGTTTTGAATCAGAAGAGGAGTGGAATAATGCTCCATATTCAGAAAAATACAAAACTTTATTTAATCAATCAGGGGGATGGAATACTGTAGGAAAGAACGCTATTAGTGGTATGGCCTTTTCAGCAGTATTCGAAGGAGTATCTGCTGCAAAAGAAATAAATGATATAAATAAAGCAAGTAATGTTTATACAAAACTTCAAGAAAATAATGTTGCATTAAAAAATGCTATTGAAAATACAGATAATATAGATGATGAAATAAGAAGTGCCACAATTGATAGTTTAACTACCGAAAGATCTTCAATTAATGAATCATATAATAGTTTAACTAGCAATCAAAAATATTATTTTGAATTAACTGCTACTAAAAATGCAATAAATAATAATTCTTTAAGTAGTAATGGTATTAATACAATTATTAATAGCAATAATGTAAAAAATATTAATGCAGGCTTATCTAAAGCAGAACAATCAAGTTTAATTAAGCAAATGGATGATAATCAATTATTAAAATTTATGTCTAAATTAGATATTAAAGATGCAAGAAAGTTAGTTTCAAATAATGCAGATTATTTTTATAATAGACTTTCAAATAATACAAGTAGTACTTGGTCAAATAGTACAAGTTTAATTGAAAGTAAAACAGATTTAATGGTAGTAAAAAATACAAGTAATAGTGTAGATAGCAACAATGTTGATATAATAGCAAGAAATAAATTTGAATCAAGAGTAGGGGATATAGAAGCTGATTATAATGAGGCAATAGATGGAATTATAGATGAATACTATACTTCATTACGACCTGATGTTGCAGTGCCAAAAGAAAAAAGAGCAATATCAGTAATTCAAAAGAAATATGGAAATAACTCTGATTATGAAAAAACAATTAATTTATATTATGATGAATTAGATGATAGTGCTAAAAAATTAAGCGATTCATTTCTTGAAACTTATACAACTAACTATGATTCTCCAACAGCATTGACATCTTCATTATTAACAAAAACATCTGCTTCAAAACAACAATTAGCAAAAAAAATAGAAGAAATTGATTCACTAATCGAAGAATTTAAAACTAAAGCTGGTTATGATATCTTTGGCCCCCACCGTACTAATGTAAAAGTATATAGTGGACTAAAAGAAGATTTTATGGATCAATACAAAAAAGTAGAGTCTTTAGAAAATTCAATAAAAACAGCAGATAAAAAATATATTGATTCAGTTGTTGAAAAAGGTAAAGAACTATTAGGGGAAAGTGATTTTGAAAAACTAGATAAAATATTCCATCCAACAAAAGTAGAACAAGTAACAGAAATTTTAGAAGGCACTGCTATTCCAAGAGGTAAAAAGTTAACTACTGAAATAGTAAAAGAGAAAGTTGGTGCAACAAATTCAACTAGTGCTACGTCAAAAATAGGTTTTCAATTCTTTGCAAATAAAAAATCAAGCGGAGGAATATTATCAAATATATTTAGTAAAAAAGAAAATGCTACCGATACTTTTTTTGGTGATTTTGATAGTAAAGTAGACACATATGGAACTAATCAAGAATTTATAAATAATAATGTTAGATATGTTATTAATCCTAGTAACATTCCTTTTTCTAGAAGTGATTTTTATAATTATTTATCAAGTAGATATCCCAATACTTCATTAAGTGAATTAAAAAGTGAATGGGATGGTTTATTTACTGGTAAAATTACTGTTACTAATCCTAGTGATATAGTTTCATATCTAGCTTCTAGAAATCAAAGGTTAGGTAAAACAATAAGCCAGGATATAGATAGAGCAGTCGAAGAATTTGAAAGCATGTCTACAAAATATCAATCAAGTGAATATATTAAACTACAAGATTATTTAACTAGCAAAGGTATGACAACAAGTGAATCAACAAACTTACTTACTTTTATGAATACAACCGGTGTATGTTCTTATACTGATATAGTAAATGAAATATTAACTAGTTATAGAAATAATCCAAAACTATTCAGAAGTCAATTTGGATATGGATTATATACATATACTGATGGTAAAAAAACATTAAATGGTAATCAATTACTATTAGATTTATATACTTATGCTAATACTCATTACAAAGGAAAAGATAGCTTTAGACCTTTATTTAGAGAGTCTTCTGATGGATCGTTACATATAAATAGTTTAGATACTAGTGAACAAGTTTATTTAGAGAAAGATGATTATAAAATCGTCGAAAATTTCTTAAAATCAAAAGATGAAAGTCTTAGTTATGAATATAAAACAAAGATGTATAAACCATCATTAGATCCGGACAAAGTAAAATATAGAATAAAAGAAGCTTTAAAAAATGGTAATGTTGGTATAACTATATATTCCAAGAGTCAAAATGAAAAATATGCTAATAATAGTAATATTGAATTAGGTGAAGATGGTTCAACGATACTTTATGATCCTACTGGGGAATATCAAGTTGATACTGAAAGTTGGGACGAGGGAGACTCCCATGCTATGTTAGTAACAGGATTAACTAATAAAGGAATTATTGTATCATCATGGGGTAAAAAACTTGTTATTGATTATGAAGATTTAGCAAATAATTTTTATAAATTAAGATATAGCAATATCGGAGGTATAGAATAATGAAAATAATTGATAAAGATTTATTTAATACAAGAAAACCCTATAATGATTATTTTGATAATATATCTTTAGATAGTCAACATAATTATTTAAGATTATATAGTATATATAACGATTTATTAATTCAATACTTAATAAAAAAATATGATTTAAAAGCATATGATGATATGTTAAAAAAAAGTAATAAAAATTTTATTAATGTAGATACTCTTGATATGGATTTATATCAATATGCTTCAAGTGAATATTTAAGTTTTCTATATTTAAGAAATAATATTAATTTAGAAAATTTAACTAAAGAAGAAATACAATTTCTAAATAATATAACTAATACTTCATTAACTAATGAATATGAAGAATTTATAGAAAATACATATAAAAAAGTAATACTATCTAATAAAGGTTATACTATGTATGGACCAGATAATTCTAAATATTTAAAAGATTCTAATTCAATTATCATTGGCTTAAGACATAAAGGAATAGATTTAAATAGTAATAATGAAGAAGAAATAAATACATTTATGAAACAAAGTAATTATTTAAAATTATTTATCCCAGAATTAGAAAGGCAACTTAATGAAAGAAATAAAGATAAATTTAATGTTATTGAATATAATGATTATAGTATAGTAAAAAGAAATAATAATAGTCATAAAATATTATAATAATTATAAATTAGATAAAATATTTAATAACTAAATAAATACAGGAATTAACCTGTATTTTTATTTACATATTTTCTAATTTATGGTAAAATTTATATATAGAAAGAAGAAGATATTATGAATATATTTAAAAAATTAGATATTAATCCTACAAATATGAATTTATATTATCAAGCGTTTACTCATAGTTCATATACTAATGAAAATCCTAGTTATCCTAATTATGAAAGATTAGAATTTTTAGGAGACGCCGTACTTGAAATAATTATAAGTGATTATTTATATAAAGAATGGCATTTAGAGGAAGGCACAATGACTAAAATGAGAGCAAACTATGTTTGTGAAAAAGCGTGTGCTACTTATGCTAGAGATTTAAATTTTGAGAGTGATGTTAGAATAGGTAACAATGAAGAAATTAATGATACTATTATTGCAGATATTTTTGAGGCTTTTATTGGGGCTTTATATTTAGATAAGGGCTTTGATTTTACTAGTAAATTAATAATGAGTATAATTAAACCATATATTGATAAAAATGTTAATTTTCTAATAGATTATAAGTCAGCTTTACAAGAAAAAATACAATCTATTAAAAAAACTGTAACATATGAAGTTATCGAAGAAAGTGGTCCAGCCCATAATAAAAAATTTACTTCCGTTGTAAAAGTAGATGATATTATATTAGGTAAGGGAACTGGTAATAGTAAAAAAGCAAGTGAACAAGAAGCTGCTAAAGACGCTTTATCTAAGGAAGTAGAATAAATTTAGTATTTGTATAATACTTAATTTTTTTACCAATAATATAAATAGGTGAGATATGAGAAATAATAGAAAAATAGAACGTAAATATATAATTATTCTTATTATAATAATTATTATGGTATCTTTAATTATTTTATCTTATGGACTTAAAAGAAAAGAAAAATTAAATATAGTGGAATCTTTTATTAAAGATGCTATTGTTAGTATAGAAAATGTTATTTTTTATCCTTTTAGATACACAATAGATAGTTTTAAAAATTTTAGTGAATTAAAAGACGTAAAAAAAGAAAATGATGTATTAAAAACCTCAATTGATCGAATTGAATCTATTGAAACAGAAAATATTGAATTAAGAAAAGAATTAGAAAATTTAAAAAAAGAATTAAATATTGATTATGTTTTAACAGATTATGAATATTTAAATGCTACAGTTACAAGTAGAAATATATCTTATTGGTATAATACCATAACTATAAATAAAGGTACTAAAAGTGGTATAAAAGAAGAAATGCCTGTAATTAATGCTACTGGGTTAATAGGTAAAGTAATAAGTTGTACAAGTTATACTTCCACAGTTAAACTTATTACTACTAGTGATACTGATAATAAAATATCTGTTTCCATTGTAAGTGATAATGAAAAATTAAATGGTTTAATAAATGGCTATGATTATAAAACTAAATTATTAGAAGTAGAAGGAATTAGTAATACTAAGACAGTTAGAGTAGGAGATAAAGTATATACTTCAGGATTAGGAGGAGTTTTCCCTAGTGGTATTTTAATAGGAACAGTAGAATCTATTACTACAGATAGTTATGATTTATCTAAGATTATTAATGTTAAACCTAGTGCTAATTTTGAAGATTTAAACTATGTAAGCATCTTAAAAAGAAAAGAGAATAATGAATGATTATTCCTATTATATTTCTTATTATTTCTTTTTTTCTTGAATCTTTTATGTCTATATACTTTCCTAGTACTTTAATTAATCCTAGTATATTATCATGCTTATATACCTTAATTACTCTAATAATAATATATCCATACTTTTATAATGAAAAAAAGTATTATATACTTTTAATTATTTTTGGATTACTTATAGATATTACTTATACTAACACCTTTGTTTTTAATACTATTTTATTCATTATGTTAAGTATAATTATCAAATTATTAAATGTTATATTACCTAATAATATTTTTACTATTAATTTAAAATCTCTTATTATAGTTATATTATATCATTTATTATCTTTTATAATACTTAATATAATTAATTATAATAGTTATACAATTAACTTATTATTTAGTATTATTAAATCTAATATTATTATGACTATTATTTATACATCAATATCTTATTTAATTATTAAATATATATTTACTAAATATGATAAAGTAATTAAATAAAGAAATTAGGACTATTACTATAACTATTATTTGTTATAGTATTTTTATTTTTTTCACCACTTGTTTCATTATTTACTTTGTTATTACTAGAATTGTTATTATTATTGTTATTACTTGGAGTAGTGGCATCATTAAATAGTGATGCTACTTTTAGTATTGATTTCATATTATTAAACATAGGACCTACTTGTTTTACTACTGGTATTGCTTGATTAATTACATTAAGTGTTTTAGAAGTATTAGTTAAAATATTACCAAAGTTTATATTTCTTAATCCAAGTTTTGATAGAAGTCCACCAGTTCTAGGTAATGCTGAGGCTGCTCCAACTGCGTTATAAGGATTAACAAAAGGCATATTATAAAATCCATTAGGATACATATTATCAAACCTACTTTCTATAGTAATATATGAAATATAGTGTAAAAAGTTTATTATTTATTAATAAATCAAAATATTTGATACTTTTTAAGGTTATATTGATTCTTTATATCAAAGAAAACAAACAAATGTATTCAATTTTTTTGAAAAAGACTTGACAAAACTATTTCTTTATGATAATATATAAATCGATTTCTGAAGGGGGAATTAGAAATGAAAAAATTAAACAAAAAAATCAAATTATTATCTTTACTTGTAATATCTGCATTATTGATATTTGTAGGTAAAGAAACAGTTTTTGCTAGTGATAGTGCACCAGCATCATTTGTAGCAAAAACTCATGCGTTAAATCCAAAAGTATTAGGATTAACAAATAATATTAGTGTTAAAAAGACTACAACTGGAGCATATGTATATTGTTATGATGTTAATAAACAATTACCTAACAATACTACATATACTAAAAAATTTGCTGTCAATGATTTAGCAATTCAATACATTATTGATTCAGGATTAGATGACAAAACAGATAATGACTTCTTTGCAACACAAGCAGCATTATGGATATATTTATTAGATAATGGCATGATGAAAGATACTGAATATAAATACATTGCTAAGATTAAAACTCAAATTAATAGTGCAACATATAAAAATACTTATGTAGCACAAGATATTAAGAGAATACTTAATAATGCATATGGTGTAAAAAGAACTGGATCATTTACTGGTACTAAATTAAGCATATCTACTAGAAATATTACATTTAGTGCACAAGGTAAATATTATGTATCTAACTTTATAAATGTAGATACTAATATGACTAATGATAACTGGAATGTTAAATTAACTGCTCCAGCAGGATCTTATGTAGATAAAAATAATAGTGGATTTACAATCTATGTTCCTGTTTCTAGCGTAGGTGAAGGAGAAACTGTAAGAGTTAGTGCTCAAGTAAGTGGTAACGCTGTTATAAGAACAACTTATAGATATTCTGCAAGTAGTTCAGTATATCAAGATATGTTATATGCTTCAAGAGAAAATAAACTAATTACTGATAGTATTAATGGTTCAATATATAAAGAAAAACCAGTAGAACCAGAAAAAGAACCTACAAAAATATATATTAGTAAAAAAGATGTAACTACCAAAGAAGAATTACCTGGTGCAACTTTAATCGTAAGAAATTCAAGAGGTACTGAAATTGATAAATGGGTTTCTACTAATGAACCACATTATGTTAAAAATTTACCAGTTGGAACTTATACATTAGAAGAAATATATGCTCCAGAAGGTTATGTATTAAGTAATGAAAAAATTACATTCCATGTATATAAAGATGGTAAAACTTCAACAGTAGTTATGTACAATAAACCAAAAGATTTAACTAAGGTAGTTATTAGTAAAGTAGATGTTACTAATAATAAAGAATTACCTGGTGCAACACTTGTTGTAAAAGATTCTAATGGTAAAGTTATAGATGAATGGGTAAGTACTAATGAAGTTCATGAATTAAAAAATTTACCTGAAGGAACTTATACATTAGAAGAAACAATAGCTCCAAAAGGATATGTACTAAGTACTGAAAAAATTACTTTTAAAGTAACAAGAGATGGCAAAACATCAAAAGTAGTTATGTATAATAAACCTGAGGATGTAAAAGAAAACATTGTAGTTATAACTAAAAAAGATATAACTAATGATAAAGAATTACCTGGTGCAACTTTAGTTGTTAAAGATGCCAAAGGAAATGTTATAGATAAATGGGTAAGTGGTAATGAATCTCATATCATTAAAGGATTAGCAGCTGGAACTTATACTCTAGAAGAAATAAGTGCTCCAAAAGGATATGTTTTAAATAAAGAAACAATTACTTTTGAAGTAAAAGATAATGGAGAAGTTACTGAAGTTGTAATGTACAATACACCAGAATCTACTGAAATTATTGTACCTCCAACAGGACTTGATTCATCAAGTATTGCCTATATTATCGGTGGATTAATAATTGCAATTGGTTCAGTATTAATATACAGAAATGCAAAAAAACAAAACTAATTACAAAATGACTATTATACTAGGAGTAATACTGATAACATTTGGTATTACTCTTATGTCTAATAATTACATAAAGACAAAAAGGGAAGAAACTTTTAATGATATGAATTTGTTATTACTTGACTCTAGTATTGATGAAGTAAATACCGAAGAAAGTAATGATGAAACACCAAATGAAGAAGTAGACGAAGAACCAAGTAAATCTGATACTAGTAATAATTATGAACCTTATCTAGCGGTATTAAAAATACCTAAATTAAATCTAGAAAGAGGTTTCTATGATAAAACTTCATCATTAAATAATGTAGATTATAATATATTATTTCATAGTAATTCTGATTATCCTGATAAATTAAATGGTAATGTAATACTTGCGAGTCATTCAGGAACATCATCAATAAGTTATTTTAAAAACTTATATAAATTAGAATTAGGGGATGAAGCACAAATTAATTATAAAAATACTACTTATACATATAAAGTAGTAAATATATACAAAGAAGAAAAAGATGGTACGATAGCAATATATCGTAATAAAGAAAAAAGTACATTAACATTAATTACATGTACAAAAAATGATAATGCTAAACAAACAGTATACATTTTAGAAAGAATATAAATTAGTAAGGGGGGGAATACATTATGAAATTTACAAATATATTTGAAAAAATTGGTATGATATTTGATATGATAATTTCATCAAATTTATTAATCATATTAGTATTTCTAATGATTGGAGCAATATTATTAAAATTAACTAATAAAATTAATAATAAAAAGCTTGGAATTATATTATATCTAATACAATTATCAGGACTAGTATATATGATACTAACTAATACTGAATATTTATCTAACTTAGGTAATGATATAATAGATGGTATATTTATGAATTTCTATTTCCCATCAATTTATATCTATCTAGTTGTATTTACATTCACATTTATAATATTTATGATTACATTATTAAATAGATACTTAGCAAATACTTATAGAGTTATTACAAATATTTATTTCTATACATTTAATTTTCTATTTATCTTACTTATATATGTAATATGTTTAAATGATATTAATGTATTTGATAAACTTAGTCTATTTACTTGTAATAGTGCATTAATATTATTAGAGTTATCTATGTCATTATTCTTTATCTATTTGGTAGTAACTGCCTTAATATATATAACTAATTATTTAATAGTTAAAGTAAGCGTTAAGAAAATTGCTAAAGTTAATGATACAAAAGAAACAGTACTTCCTAATAATTTATTAGAAGTAACCGTACCAGAAGTTAATATAAATAGCGAAGTAAATGATAAAGTAGAAGTTATACCAGATAGTAATAACGAAGTTGCTATATCATTTAATGATGTAGTAGATAATCTAAATAGAAATGATAATATTGATTTAGTACCGGAAGTATCTTTAAATGATATTAAACCAAGTTATGTTATGAATGATTATAAATTTATAGATCCAGATTTATTTAATGAAAAATCATCTTTATATGAAGATAAAGAGTTAAAAGAAAGAATGAACTTTATAGATTTAAGTTTAATCGAACAACCAAAAGAAGAAACTTTAACATTAAAAGATTACAAATTGTTTTCTAATATGCTTAAAACTATTCTTGAAAACAACGGATCAAATAATTTAAAAGTATCAGAAATATTAGATAAAGCTTTATTAACTAGATATTCTTTAGAAGAATATAGTAAGTTTGAGAAAATACTTAATTCTTGTTTGAATTAGTATTTTTTTAATCCAATTTGACATTAAATAATTATAATGTTATATTGTTAGTATTGAAAGGAGAATTTTATGAAAAAATGTGTCTTAATATATAATCCTAATTCTGGATTAATTTCAAGAGGAAACTCATTAAATAAGTTAAAGAAAATAATTAATGATTATAATTATTCTTGTGAAGTATATTTAACTAATCATAAAGGACATACTACTGAAATTGTTAGTTCATTACCTGATGATATAGCATTAGTAATATCAATCGGAGGAGACGGAACCTTTAATGAAGCAATGGCAGGAAATTTCAAAAGAGATAAAAAATTACTTTTAGCTCATCTTCCATCAGGTACTACTAATGATATTGCTACAATGCTAGGATATGGAAAGAGTATTACTAATAACTTAAAACTTACTCTTGAAGGAAAAATTCAAAATATTGATATATGTACAATTAATAATAGACCCTTTATTTATTCAGCAGGATTTGGTAAATTTATGAATATACCTTATGATACGCCAAGATCTTTAAAAAAGAGAATAGGTTATTTAGCATATTTAACCGAAGGAGCAAAATCATTAAATGAAAAAACAGAATTATATGATATTACATATGAAATTGATGGTATTACTTCAAGAGGATTATATTCATTCTTTATTATAACATCAGCCAATAGAATCGCAGGAATTAAGAATTTCTATAAAGATGTAAAATTGAATGATGACAAGTTTGAAATATTAATGTGTAACGTTACTAATAAATTAGATATAATAAAAGATTTATATTTGCTTGCTAAATATGATGCAACAAGAGTACCAGGATTTAATTTTTATAAGGCTAATAATCTTAAGATTACTTTTAATACTCCTTTAAAAAAAGCTTGGTGCATTGATGGTGAAGAATTAACTCCAATAGATAATTCTTATGAAATTAAAATTAACAATAATATTAAAATACTTATGCCTACTAAAAACGTTGATAAATTATTTATAAACAAGAATACTAGTAAATAGTATTTTTTTAAAATATTTGTTTAAAACGTTTACAATATCAAATGTTTTTGTTATAATTTAATTATAAAAAATATAGGGATGGTGTTATAATGGCAATTGAAGAATCAAATATTGAAGAAAGTACTAATGTAGAAGAAAATACTGAAAATAGTGATACAACAAATACCGAAAGTGACAATTCTGCTAGAATGGCAGAGTTATATAATGAAATTGCTATACTTGAAGAAGAAAAACTTTCGTTAGAAGAAGATTTACAAAAGATAGATCAAGCAATTAAAAACGTTAATGACTGTATGTCACAAACAGATAGTAATGGAAGAGTTATTCTTAATAGTGGTGAAAATTCATTCAAATGGTTAAAAAATGAAATGGATAATTATTGGATAGATATGAATAGCACATTAAGAAGTGAATGTGTTGAAGCATTTGATAAATTAAGTGATGAATCATCAGGACCAATATCTTTAATTAACGCTGAAGTAAGCAATGTAATGGCTGCGGCTGAAGAAAAAATTACAGAAATAAAAAATAAAATAGCTGAACTAGAAGAACAATTAGAAGCTAAAAAAAATGAACTTGCAAATTTAGGGTAGGGTGAAAATATGAGTGCAGATCTTAGTAAATACGGTAAAGTAGAATTTGATTATGTTGAAGCTTCAAGACAATTAAGACAATTGGAAATCATTAGAAATAATGTAAGTTCAACAATTTCTAGTACAATTAGTGCAATTCAAGAATTAGCAGGATTAGTTGATTACGAATGTACCATTAATGCTAGTGATATAATAAATAATAATTTAAATAATACTGTTGAATATATAGAAACAAGAATGAACTATTTAGTAGATGGTTATAGAAATTTATGTGTAGAAATAGGTACTGACATTGAAGAATTAAATAGTATTGTTGATGGTGCTGTTGCAAATAATGACAAGCATTATCAAGCCTCTTTAAAAAGAGCTAGACGTGGTATTAATGACTTTGTATATTATAATCAAAGAAATTATGAAAATGTGAGTTATGGAACTTCAACAATAGCAATATCTGGATGTGGGCCAACTTGCGCTGCTATGGTGCTTTCTACCATACTTGGCGAGGATATTACTCCAAAAATGGCATGCGATTATAGTGCAGAAAATCATCATCTTGTTGTTGGAGGAACAGAAGATCCTTTCTTTGATGATATATTTAACGAATATGGAGTTAGTTATACAAAAGAAGAGCAAACTGCTGATAATATTGCAGCCTCATTAGAATCCGGTAATTATATCATTGCCCATGTTGGAAAAAGCGAATTCACCAGCGTAGGACATTTTATTGTCTTAACAGGAATAGATGAAAATGGTAAAGTTATGGTAATGGATCCTTATAATAGTGAAAATAACGGAAGTTATGACATATCTTATATCGCAGGTATAAGAAGAGGACAAGGAATGTATAGTGTTTCACCATAAAAGGAGGAATTATGAAAGAAAAAGTAATAGAAATAACAAATAAATTAAATACTCTAATTGATGCTAATAATTATAGTGTACCAATATTAGATAATTTTGAAATAAAAAAAAGAGATCTTAAATCTAATGTATTCTTTTTAGCAAAATATAATAATAATACAGAGATGTTTTTAAGCGATGGAACACTAAAGGATAACGAGGACTTAAATAAAAGAATTAGTTCTATTGTTAATAATACAAATGACTATCTAAAAAATAATAATTATGGAGCATATCAAGCATATTATAAAGATTATAATGTTAATAACTTTAATTTTAAACTAGTATTGCAAGACATGTATGCATATAAAAATAATGAATTGGTAGCAATAAAAAGTATTAATGCATACTTTGTAAGTAAAAATAAAGAAGTATATTTAATAACTTTATCTAGTGGTCCATATAGTTTAAAAGAAAGTGAACAATTAAATAATCTTAAAAATATAAATGATGATATAGTATATAGTTCATTAGAAAAAGGTATGTATTTAATTTTAAATAATATAAAATATAAAGAAAATAATTAATATGAATATTTAAGAGAGGTTAATCTCTTATTTTTTTTGATATTTTCTGCAAATCATTTACAACTTCAAATATTTTTGATATAATACGATTATAAGGAACGTAGGGATGGTGTTATAATGGCGATTGAAGAATCAAATATTGAAGAAAGTACTAATGTAGAAGAAAGTACTGAAAATAGTAGTAGCGACACAACAGACGCTGATGAAGAAAAAGCTAAAAGAATTGCAGAATTAAATAATCAAATTAGTCAACTTAATGAAGAACTTACCCCATTAACAGAAAAATTAGAAAAAATAAATGCAGCAGTTGAAAAAGTTAATGAATGCATGTCTAGAACAAATAGTGATGGTGTAAATGTTTTGAAACAAGGTAATACTACTTTTACATGGCTAAGAGACAATATGGATATATATTGGAAAGATACAATTGGAAGTGTTAGAGATGAATGTGTTGAGTGTTTTAACAATTTAAGCAGTTCAGATGGTGCAATTGCACAAGTTAGTAGTGCAGCAGGCATAGTTTTAGCAGCAGCAGCAGAAAAAATAGCAGAGTTAACCGAACAAATAGAAACTCTTGAAAATCAAATTCGGGAGTTAGAAAGTGAATTAGCAAGTTTATAGTAAGGAGAATAAAGATGGGATACAATGAAAAAAATAATGAAGAAAATGTTGAAGAAATTGTAAGCACTCCTGATTATGGTAGGTATGGAAAAATAGAATTTGATTATATTGAAGCAGGAAGACAAATAATTAGATTAGAAATTGTTGGAAACGAAGTTGCTTCGGCAATAACAGATGCAATTGGTGCAATTCAAGAATTAGCGGGATTAGTTGAATGTGAATGCTCAATAAATGTTAACGATCTAGTGAATGATAACATTAATGCTAATGTTGATGCAATAATAGAAAGACTAAATTATGAAATAAAAGGGTATCAAGATTTAGCTATTGAAATTGGTGCAGATATTGAAGAATTAAATAGTGTAATTAGAGATGTTGTATTTAATAATTCCAAGGATTATCAAACTGCTTTAAAAAAGAGTAGACTATATGGTAAAGAGTTCGTTTATTATAATCAATATGATTATGAAGGAGAAAAATATGGCGGTTCAACAATAGCAGACTCCGGTTGCGGACCGACATGTGCAGCAATGATACTTTCTACTTTACTAGATGAAGATGTTACACCACAAATAGCATGTAATTATAGTTCTTCATTGAATCATTTAGTTAGTGGTGGAACTGAAGATGCCTTTTTTGATGACATATTTAATGAGTATGGTGTTAGTTATACAAAGGAAGAACAAACTAAGGAAAATATTATAGCATCATTAGAAGCTGGCAATTATATTATTGCTCACATGGGGCACGGAGATTTTACAACTGGAGATGGACATTTTATTGTCTTAACAGGAATAGATGAATATGGTAATATTATAGTAGCAGATCCGGCAAGTAGAGAAAATTCTAGTATAGTATGGTCACCAAGTGTTTTCGAGGATCAAAGAAGAGGTCAAGGAATGTATAGCGTCTCACTATAAACGGAGGAAATATGAAAGAAAAAGTAATAGAAATAACTAATAAATTAAATACCCTAATTGATGCAAATAATTATAGTGTACCATTATTAGATAATTTTGAAATAATAAAAAAAGATATTAAATCTAATGTATTCTTTTTAGCAAAATATAATAATAATACCGAGATGTTTTTAAGTGATGGACTTTTAAAAGAAGAAGAAGACTTAAATAAAAGAATTGTTTCTGTCATCAATAATACAAATAATTATTTAAAAAATAATAATTGTGGGTCATATCAAGTATATTATAAAGACTATAATATTACTAATTTTAACTTTAAATTAGTATTACAAGATATGTATGCATATAAAAATAATGAATTAGTAGCAATAAAAAGTATTAATGCATACTTTGTAAGTAAAAATAAAGAAGTATATTTAATAACTTTATCTAGTGGCCCATATAGTATAAAAGAAAGTGAACAATTAAATAAAATTAAGAATATAAATGATGATATAGTATATAGTTCATTAGAAAAAGGAATGTATTTAATTTTAAATAATATAAAATATAAAGAAAATGTGTAATTTTTTCTAAAAAAAAGCATATTTTTTTTACAAAATAAAAATTATATGATATAATTATATAGATGTTTTTGAAGGAGGGAAATTATGGCTAAGAAAAATGAAAATAGAGTTTTAGTATCATTAGTATGTGAAGAATGTAAAAACTCTAACTATACAGTTAGTAAAAATAAAAAGAATACTACTGAACGTTTAGAATTAAATAAGTTCTGTAATACTTGTCGTAAGACTACAAAACACAAAGAAAAGAAATAGTTAAGGAGAATAAAATATGATAAATGTTAATGATTTTAAAACAGGTGTTACAATTAGTTATGAAGGAAATTTATATCAAGTATTAGAATTTCAACATGTAAAACCTGGTAAAGGTGCTGCAATAGTAAAAGCAAAACTTAGAAATTTAAGAACTGGTTCTATCGCAGAATATACATTTAATTCAGGTATTAAAGTTCCTACAGCTCATGTAGAAAAACAAAAGATGCAATTCTTATATGCTACCGGAGATACATATAGTTTTATGAATATGGAAACTTATGAACAAGTAGAATTAAATAAGAGTCAAATAGCTAATGAAGCAAAATACTTAAAAGAAGGTTTAGAAGTTCTAATATTCTTTTATGAAAGTGAAATGTTAGGTATTGAACTTCCTGAAAAAATTGATTTCAAGATTACTCAAACTGAACCTGCAATTAAAGGAAATACTGCAACTAATGCTACTAAAGATGCAATTGTAGAAACTGGTATGTTAGTTAAAGTACCTCTATTCATTGAACAAGGTGAAGAAATAATTGTAAGTACAAAAGATGGAAAATATGTTTCTAGAAAATAAAGAATTGTAAATAATACAATTCTTTTTCTATCAAACAATTGTATCATACATATTGACATAATAGTAAATATATGTTATCATATATGACTAATTAAGGGGGAAAACTATTATGAAAAATACTAATAAACATTATATTATAATTATATTACTTGTTATGTTAATTGTATCTATTCTTACATTTTATATTTATAAATATAATAATACCTTAAAAAGTAAAATAATTAATTCTAATACAATTGAAGTTAATTATGAAATAAATAAAATTGATTATGAAGAAGAATTAAATAAAGTAAGAAATAAATATAATAATAATGATATAGTAGGTATTTTATCTAATAGTGATGATACATTAAATGAAATAGTTATGCAGTCAACAGATAATGATTACTATCTAGAACATACCGTATATCACGAATCTAACTGGAGAGGTCAAACATTTTTAGATTATAGAAATGATATTAATAATAGTGATAAATTAATAATATATGGACATAATTCTAATTATTATAATTTACCATTTAAAGTATTAGAAAATTATTATAATAAAAGTTATTATGATGAAAATAAATATTTATATTTACAAACTAATTTAAATAAATATAAATATGAAATATTTTCTGTTTATGTTGAAGTATCAGATTGGGATTATTATAATAAAATGAAATTTAATACTAAAGATGAATACTATAATCATATATTAAAATTAAAAAATAAATCTATGTATGATACTAATGTATTAGTAAATAAAGATGATAAAATATTAATAATACAAACTTGTTCTACTAAAAAAGAATATAGTAATTATGAAAATAAATTCTTATTAATAATAGCTAAAAGAGTATAATAAAAGGATTATTACTTAAAAAGTAATAATCCTAATTTTTATTTATCCTATAGAAATTAATCGAAGGATGATTAAATAATCTAAAATTATATCTACTTACTCCAATACCACTAGATATATATAAATTAGTATTATTTACTAAATAATGTTCATCATAATATTTTTTTGATCCAGTAGGTACAAAATATTTCTTTAAATATGGTATATTTACTTGACCATTATGAGAATGTCCTCCTAAAATAAGATTAGGATTTAAACTAATTATTTCATCTGTATAGTCTGGTTCATGTAGAATAATTATTTTATAACTTTCTTCATCATATTTCATTTTATTAAGTACTATATCACTAAATGCTCCAGTACTTATTCCTCCAATATATAGTTTATTATTATCTTTTCCATATATTATATCATAACTATTTTCTAATAAATTAAAATTACTTTCTTTATAAATACTTCTTAATATTTCAATATCTATTGAATAATCATGATTACCAATTACACTATATTTACCATATTTAGCATTTATTTTAGATAATACTTTCTTTAAATAAGTTATATCATCTTCATTTATTTCACTATCTTGATCAATTAAATCTCCAGTAAATATAACAATATCAGGATTTATTAAATTAATTTCATTAATTATTTTATCTATTCTATCTTTAGTTATCATTCTTTTATAATGCATATCAGAAAAATGTACTATTTTTATTCCATCAAAATCATTACTAATATTATTATCTTCAATAGTATATTCTTTAGTATTTAATCCAATCGTACCTATAAACCTACTATAAAGAAGTAATAATATAATTAAAATAATTATTGTTATAAATATTTTTAATATTTTTTTCATTATAGGCTTGCTCCAACAAGAAGTAAAATTAATGTTAAAGTATTATGCATGAAATGTAACATAATTGAAGAATATATATTATCAGTTTTAGCATAAATATATGCAAATGTAAAACCTAAACTACAATATGGAATTAAATATAATAAACCAATTAATCCTTCAGTTCCAATAACATGCATACCTCCAAAAATAAAACCACTTATAAAGATATATAACCATTTATTTTTAACTACATCTCTAACACTTTTTCTAAATAATAATTCTTCCGCAAGTGGAGCATAAAAAGATATATCTATTGCCATAAGAAGTGGTGAAGCATTAATATAAGATCTAACTGTATTTTCATTAGTAGATAAATCTCCTTGAAATAATAATGTAATAATTAAATTACTAAATATCATTACTCCTACACCAACTAAATAATATTTAAAAGAATTTTCAAAGTTTTTACCAAAATTCTTAAAATATGGCTTAAAATCTTTAACTAATGTTTTTCTGTAACATAACATTATTATACTTAAAAAAAGTAAACTACAACTTAAAGAATAAATTACCTTATCTAAGTCATTAAATTTATTTATATCTATTCTAAATATTAATACTGGTATAGCACTAATAGTAAAAAATAGTAGAAATAAAAAAATACATTTAACTACATTTATTGTTTTTTCTTTCATTTTATTATCACCCTAATTTAAGTATATCACATATTTTATATTTATGTAAATATTTTAATTAAATACTTGTATAAAATTAATTTTTATGATATCATTTTAATAGATAAAATAATAGAAAGTAGGAATATATATGGATAATAAAAAATTAATATTTACTTCACTTATAGTCTTAGCATTAGTAGTAGCAGCTTTATCTATTACTTATGCCTTAAATGTAAATGTAACACAAAATACTACAACAGATTATGATTTATCATATACATTTGATATATCAGATAATGCTACTTGGACTATAAATTTAGAAGCAGGAAAAACAAAAATATATGATATTGCAGTAACAAATCCATATAATGATTCAATTACATATGGTGTAGTTTATAAAATGGATAATCCTACCACTATGCCAGAAAATTCTCTAGTAGGTATAGTAAATACTAGTGAAAACTCTTCACAAGGAACACTAAACGCTAACTCAGAAAAAAATATCTCAATAGCAATAGTAAATAATAGTGACTCTAATATGCAAGTAACCTTATCAGTAATAAGTGGTTATAAAAATGGTGGAGATTTAATAATACCAGAAGGATATACACTAATAACTGATGAGTATGATATAGTAACTAATGAACCAAATAGTCCTGATTTAGTCCAAGGATTAATACCAATAAGATATGAAACTACTACTGATAGTAATGGTAATAATGTAACTAAAGTACTAAAAGAAGATGCTATTCCACAAAAAGTAACTGCCACATGTAATAAATTAGGAGACGTAAATGGTGATGGTACAATTGATGTTTTTGATGCAAATCGTATATTACAAATTATTTCTGGTAAGCTAACTATATCTTCTGATAGTACATTAGTCTGTGCCGATATAGATGGCGATGGAGTAATAACTAAAAATGATTCTGACTTAATATTAAAGTATGCATCAAACTTAATTACAACATTTCCAGCAGGAGAACCTTTAAGTCAGAAAACAGGCACTGTAACAAGACCTAATACTTGGTATAATTATGATAATCAAAAATGGGCAAACGCAGTATTAGTAAGTGATACCAATAGAAGTACATATCAAAATGCCGAATATGGCACTGAAATAGCACAATCAGACATATTAGCATACTATGTATGGATACCAAGATATAAATATAAAGTATGGAATATATCAAAACAAGCAGGAGCAGAGTCAACTTATGCATATAATGCAAAAACGGAAGGAATAGATATAGTATTTGAAGTAGGAACTGGTTCAACAGGTACAATTAATTGTGAATATAATTATAATGTAGATAGTGCAAATGGCGGAGTAGATTTATCTACAACAACCGCAGAAACTTGTACAGGTTCCAATGGACAATATTACACTCATCCAGCATTCACATTTGGCAATGACGAACTAAGAGGCTTTTGGATAAGCAAATACGAAATATCAAGTAGTAATCCAACTGCAACAGATGGTGGAGGTAATGTAACAAATTTAACAGTAAGGTCTTTACCAAACGTTAATAGTTGGAGAAGTATTACAGTAAGTAATATAAATACAGTAATACAAAACATGCAAACAAGTAGTAATATATATGGACTTTCAACATCAAGAATAAATACTGACTCACATATGTTAACTAACTTTGAATGGGGAGCAGTAGCATACTTAACAAATTCAAAATATGGTAGATGTACAGATGGAAGTTGTACAGAAGTAACAATAAATAACTGCAGTAATTTTATAACAGGAATAGGAGCAAACACTGTATCAGCAGGTAGTTCATCAACAACTTGTACTACCGCAGCAAATCAATATAATGGTACATATGGAAAATTAGCAAGTACAACTGGTAATATTACTGGAGTATATGATATGTCAGGTGGTTTATGGGAATATGTTATGGGTAATATGTCTAGTGTAACAACGGGCTATACATTTTATCCATCAAATAGTAGTTTTGCAAGTAGTTGGTATACTACTGACACAGCAAAATATGTAACAACGTATGCTTACGATAGTAGTAATAGTACTAATCAAACAGCATACAATAGAGGAAGATTAGGAGATGCAACTGCTGAGACTTTATTATCTGCTTCAAATTCAGGCGGTTGGTATGGAGATTACGCGTACTTCCCGTATTCCAGCCGTGCTTGGTTCGGTCGCGGCGGCGTCTATGTCAATGGTTCTGCTGCAGGCGTGTTCAGCTTCATCAACTACTTTGGCGGCGACTACACTAGCTACTCGTCTCGTGCCGCCTTGGTTTCGCTTTCTGCCTAGACTATCCGAGAACGGTAGTTCGAGGTCGAATACTCCTAAAACAAAAATAGTTGATATGATAGAATCAACATAGGGGTATTCCTCCCCAACCAACTTTAGCTTCGACTTCCCCAAATAGCAGATTCTTTCATCAAAGAAACAATAGATAAGGAATTGGCAAAAAATAAGAGACTCCATTAATTTGGCATGCGTGCCCTAGGTAGGCACTATGTGCCGTCACAAACGGTAAGTGTTTTGGTATTAAACTTGCGGTTAATGTTAGGTGATGAGGTGGTGTAAGCACCGAATTCCCTTCACCGGTTGGTAAAATAGATGTAGATGTTAAAATAAAAAGTCATATGTCTAATATATCTGTTGCTAAGTTATATAAGAATTATAAATGTTAAAATAAAAACTGATAAATTTGTCAATGTTAAAAAATTACATTTTTGGTTTAAGTGTATTTTTTATACAAAATGCAACATAATGTATTAAGGTGTGATAAGATGTTAACTAATATAATATTAAAAGAATATACAACTTTTATTAAAGAAACTGTATTTGATTTTAGAGCTACTAATTATAAGATATTAGAAGAGACTAATGTTGGAGATAATAGGATATTAAAAGGGGCTTTATTTGTAGGAGAAAATGCTTCTGGTAAGACACAAGTATTAGAGTCTATAATTTTATTATTAAATATATTATTAGATAATGTTGAACCTGAATTTATTATGAAAAAATCTATGTATACTAAGGGAATAAAATATAATTTAACATATATCTTTAATGTAGAAAATAATATTATTAAGTATTATATTGAGTTTGAAGGTAATACAATTAAGTGTGAAGAATTATACGTAAATGATAATTTAAAATTAAAAAGAAATGGTAAAAATGGTAAAACTTATTTTAATGAAGAAAAAGAAAATAATGATATAAATTCAAGTTTATCTTTATTAAAGTTAGAATATTATAATACTAGATTAAATAATGATGTTATTTTAAATAAATGGTTTGATTTCTTGAAAAATTCTTTATATATGAATTGTATGATGGGGAATAGGTTAGTTAAGTCATATAATACTGCAAGAATTTCTGAACAATTTATAGAAAAGTATGCTGAAGTAAATGATGCTTCAAAGTTAAATGATTTTATTAAAAAGATAGGGTATAATAGTGAGATAGTTTTTAATAAGAATTCTAATGGTATTGCTATAAATTTACAAAAAGAAATAATTGGAGTTAGGAAAAATGATACTAAATTTGTTATGCCATTACCATTAGAATCTACTGGTAATAAAGCATTTATAAATTTAATTCTTCCAATTATTTACGCTACTAAAAATGATTGTATGATTATAATAAATGAGTTTAGTAGTGGACTTCATAATGAGTTAGAAGAAGCATTAATTAGATATTTCTTTAATAATAGTAAGAATTCTCAAATATTTTTTACATCTCATTCAACTAATTTGCTAGATACAACAATATTAAGACCAGATCAAATTTATTCATTTAGTTTTGATTCGAAGGATGGTACGAAAATTAAAAGATTTTCTGATGAAAGTCCAAGAGAATCACAAAATATTGAAAAAATGTATTTAAACGGGGCTTTTGATGGAATGCCTAAGTATAATAAAGAATTTAGAAATTAAAATTAATATAAATTTTATTAAGTTATGGAAATAAATTCTATAACTTTTTTCTAATAATATATTGTATTTTTTGATAAACTATGCTAAAATTATTATAAGATTAAAGATAGGAGAGATTATTATGGCACTTGGTAAATTAAAAAGAATGATTACTGAAGAAGTTGAAGATACTGAAGAAGAATATTATAATGCTGATAATGTTACTTTACCATCAAGTGGGAAAATGATTCTTTTAGAACCTAGGGCTTTTTCTGAAAGTCAACAAATTGCAGATCATTTAAAAAAGAAAAATACTGTTGTTGTCAATATGAAAAGAGTTACACCTGATCAAGCTAAAAGAATAGTAGATTTTTTAAGCGGTACTGTTTATGCAATTGGTGGAGATTTACAAAAAATAGGTGGAGGTATATTTTTATGTACTCCAAAAAATGTAAATGTTGAGGGTAGTATTTCGGATGATGATAATAAAGGTAAGAAAAAAGAAGAACTTGAACTAGAATGGAATTAATTTGAGTAATTTGAGGTGACTTATGAAAAGATTTACGATAAAGGAAAATGGCTATGATATTGAAGAAGTAAATAAATTCGTAGATATTGTTATTAGAAAACTTGAAATGTTAAATAACGAAAATATTACTTATAAAAATAAAATATCATCATTAGAAAAAAAGTTAGAGAATGTAGGTAGTATAGATAAGAAATTATCTAATGCTATACTTGCAGCCGATGATGCTGCTGAACAAATGAAACGTCTTGCAAAAGCCGAAAGTACAATGATGATTGAAGACGCCAAAAGAAATGCTAATGCGATAATTCACGAAGCCTTAATCGAAGCAGAAAAAACTCAAAATGAAGCAGCAACCTTAAGAAAAAATATTGTAGTATATAAAAATAGAGTAACCTCATTATTAAAAGCCCAATTAGAAATAGCAGATGAATTAGATAGTATTAAATTAGAATGAAAAAAATTAGATTTTTGTGAATCTAATTTTATTTTTCTATATTTAATTCATCATCAAGTTCAACAAGTTTTAATATTTCATTAAATGTAGTAAAACCAGCGATAACTTTAAATAATCCATCTTGTAATAAAGTAATTACATCTTTAGTATAAACTAAATTTCTTAATTGTTCTTTTCTTTGTCCTTCGCTTATTGCATCTTTTATTTCTTGGGTAATAAGTAATACTTCTTGTATTGCAACACGACCTTTAAATCCATGAGAACAATGTTCACATCCAACTGGTTCATAAGTTTTTTCTACATCAAGTCCTAATATTTTTTTAAACATCATTTTTTCTGTTTGGGTAGTAGGTCTTTCTTTTTTACATTTATCACATAATTTTCTAGCTAATTTTTGAGATACAATACCAGTTAAAGCACTTGCAAGTAAATATCTTTCAACATCCATATCAAGTAATCTTTCAATAGTATTAAGTGAGTTATTAGTGTGTATTGTAGATAATACTAAGTGTCCTGTAATTGACGCTCTTACGGCTATTCTTGCTGTTTCACTATCTCTTATTTCTCCGATCATTATAACATTAGGGTCTTGTCTTAAAATACTTCTTAATACTGTAGCAAAGTCTAATCCAATATCACTATTAACTTGTACTTGGTTTATTCCTTTTATTTCCATTTCAACTGGGTCTTCAACTGTTATAATATTTACTCCATCAGTATTTAATTTTTGTAAGAAAGAGTATAGTGTAGTAGATTTACCACTACCTGTAGCACCAGTAACTAATATAATACCATTTGGTGCTTCAATCATTTTTAATATTTTTTTATAATTTATTTCACTAAAACATAAATATTCAATACCTTTTAAACTCATTGAATAATCTAAAATACGAATAACTATTTTTTCTCCATGTTTAGTAGGTAAAGTAGATACACGTAAATCCAAATTCATACCTTTAATATTACTTTTTATTGCACCATCTTGTGGTAATCTTGTTTCAGTAATATTCATACCAGATAATATCTTAATTCTTGTTATAATATTTTGCTTAATATCATTAGGTATTTCATAATAAGTATTAAGTATTCCATCAATTCTTATTCTAACCTTTAATCCATCCGCAGTAGGGTCAAAGTGTATATCACTTGCATTCATTTTAGCAGAGTTAACAATTATCTCATTAACTGAGTCTACAACTGGGGTAGATTCAAAATTTATTTTATCATTTTTTTCTTCATTAACATTATTATTAGTATTATCAATATTTTTATTATCCATACTTTCCCAACTTTCTTATCCTTTTTATACCAAAATAGAAGAACTATTTTACTTGATTTTATTCTATTAATATTATATAATATTATTTGAAGATAAGCAAGAGTAAAGGTGGTTAAATTGAAAAAAAATAAATTAAATAACAAAGGTTTTATGTTAGTGGAAGTAATAATAGTAACAGTAATTGTAGCCACAATAATGACTAGTTTATATGTAGCATTTACTAGAGTATATAAAGTATATGATATGAAATCAAGATACTCTAATATTGATGGAATATACGCTTTAAATACTATAAAAAATTATTATATAGAAAATGTTTCTATGAATAAATTAATAAATGATACAAAAGATAAATATATAAATATAAAATCTAATTCTAGTTATTGTAATACTAATAATTATTGTGAAAAAATAAATAATATAATAATTAATTATAAAATTAACAACCTCTACATTATAGATAAAGAAAAATTAATAGATAATATTAATGAAGAAGATACTACTCAAACGTTAAAAGATTATATAAATTATTTGAATGATACTTTAGATAAAACTGATAATAATAATAGTGTTAAAGCATATTTAATCGGAGAATTTACTATTTCTGCGACAAATGAAATATATAATTATGCTTATCTACCAATAAAAGTTTAAATAAATTTAATTCGACAAAATATTTAATATAGATATAATATAATTTTCTTGGTGATAAAAAATGAAAGAAACATTAAGAAAAATAATTATATCTATTTTAATTTCTAGTTCCCTAGGTTCAATTTGTGGAATACTAGTATATAAAATTTATTTTACAGATAATATGTTATCAATAGATAATAATACTATTTATTTAATACAAAGTGGTGCTTATAGTAGTTATGATAATATGAGAGCAAGTGCAGTTAATTATAGTTATATTTACTATGAAGAAGATAATTTATATAAAACAATAATAGGTATAACTAAATCAAAAGATAATATAAATAAAATAAAAGAAGTTTATGGTGAAGAAGTTATAGTAAATACTTATTATAATGATGATGAATTACTAAATAGTAAAATAATTGAATATGATAGAAAATTAAATAATACTAATGATTTAGAAGAAGAAAAAAAGATAATTATAGAAATGTTAAATTTATATAAGAAAGATGACAAAATAAAATTAACTAAAATAAGCTAAAAACTTATTTTTTTAATAAATTTATAAAAACTAATTGACAAAATACTATTTTTCTATTAAAATTATACATGTAGCCAATAAATGGAGTGATACTCAAGAGGCTGAAGAGGCGCCCCTGCTAAGGGTGTAGAGTGGGAAACTGCTGCGAGGGTTCAAATCCCTCTCACTCCGCCATTTATGAATCTTATCTTGCATATTATATTTATATGTAAGATTTTTTTGATTTATTAGATAATAAATGTTTTACATTTTAAGATATATTTTAAAAATAAAAACTAATTTTGTTTAAAAATGTTGTATTTTATGGTATAATATTAGCGTTTATGGAGGTGTTTATATGAAAACTGATGATTTTGATTATTATTTACCTGAAGAATTAATTGCACAAACTCCAATAAAAAAACGTGATAGTTCTAAATTAATGATATTAGATAAAAATACTGGAGAAATAAAACATGAAGTATTTCATAATATTATAGATTATTTACATAAGGGGGATGTCTTAGTATTAAATGATACTAAGGTTATACCTGCTAGATTAATTGGAACAAAGGAAGTTACTAATGCTGTTATTGAAGTATTACTTTTAAAAGATATTGGTGATAATGTTTGGGAATGTTTAACTAAACCTGCCAAAAGAATAAAAGAAGGTACAATAGTATCTTTTGGTAATGGCGAACTAAAAGCCAAATGTGTTAAAGTTTTGGAAGACGGAATAAGACACTTTGAATTAATTTATAACGGAATACTTTATGAAATATTAGATCATTTAGGTTCTATGCCACTTCCACCATATATTAAAGAAACTTTAAAGGATAATGATAGATATCAAACACTATATGCTAAAAATATTGGTAGTGCTGCTGCTCCAACTGCAGGTCTTCATTTTACTAAAGAATTACTTAAAGCAATAGAAGACAAAGGTGTAACTATATGTTATATTACCCTACATGTTGGACTTGGTACTTTTAGACCAGTTAATGTAACTGATGTTACTAAACATAAGATGCATAGCGAATTTTATATGATGAGTGAAGAAGTAGCAAATACTTTAAATAAAGCAAAACAAGAAGGAAGAAGAATTATAAGTGTAGGTACTACAAGTACCAGAACATTAGAAACTATAATTCATAAGTATGATAGCTTTAAACCTGTTTCAGGATACACTGATATCTTTATTTATCCTGGATTTGAATTTAAGGCAGTAAATGCACTTATTACTAATTTCCATTTACCAAAATCAACTTTAATAATGTTAGTATCAGCCTTATCAAGTAAAGAAATTATACTTAATGCTTATAATGAAGCAGTAAAAGATAAATATAGATTCTTCTCATTCGGAGATGCTATGTTTATAACTGATGATATAAATAAAGATAATAAATAAAATTAAGGAGGTAACATATGGCATATATTTCTAATGAATTAACTAATGAAATTCAAAATAGATGTGATATAGTCGAAGTTATCTCTAAATATGTACAATTATCTAAACGAGGTAAAAATTATTTTGGGTTATGTCCATTTCATGATGATCATAATGCAAGTATGAGTGTTAGTCCTGATAAACAAATATATAAATGTTTTTCATGTGGTGAATCTGGTAATGTTTTTACATTTGTTGCTAAATATAATAACATTTCTTTTCATGAAGCAGTTATCTTATTAGGAAAAGAAAAGGGCTATGACTTACAAGATACTACAAGTAACGTGGTCCAAGATAAACATACTAAAGATTATGAAATATATGATTATGCTTGTAAAATATATCAAAATAATTTATATACTTCCTTAGGTAAAAGTGCCACCCAATACTTAACTAATAGAAAAATAGATAAAGACACTATTAAAAAATTTAAAATAGGTTTATCTTTAAATAAATCAATTATAACAGAATATTTAGTTAATAAAAATTACGATATAACTAGGTTAATAGATTTAGGATTAACTAATGATCGTAGTCAAGATAAATTTTTAAATAGAATAATGTTTCCATTATTTGATTTAAAAGGTAGAGTAGTAGCATTCTCAGGTAGAATATATAATACTAAGAGTGATTCTAAATATATAAATACAATGGAAACAGATATCTTTAAAAAAGGTAATTTATTGTATAATTATCATAATGCTAAAGATAGTTTAAAGAAAACAGATTATGTAATAGTAATGGAAGGTTTCATGGATGTAATTAGAGCAAGTACCATTGGAATAAATAATTGCGTTGCTACCATGGGAACTGCCTTTACTAAAGAACACATTGAATTATTAAGAAAAATGACTGATAATATAATTCTATGTTTTGATGGAGATAAAGCAGGAGAAGATGCTACAGTATCAAGTTTAAAAATGCTCGAAGATAATGGCATAACTCCAAGAATAATAAGATTGCCTGAAGATTTAGATCCGGATGAATACATTTTAAAATATGGAAGTGATTCATTTAAGTATCAAATAGAAAATACTATTACTCCAATAGAATTTAAAATGCAGATGCTTAAAAGTAATAAAAACTTAACTGACTTAACAGATATATCTAAATATATTGATGAAGCAATAAGTGAATTAGTTAAAGTAGAAGATCCTATTTTAGTAGAATTAACCCTAAAAAAATTATCTACAAATTATAACATAAATTACGATACTTTAAAGAATAAATATAATAATTATTTACAAAATAAAAAAGAAGTAGTAAAATATAGAGAGTTAGTTAAGAAAAAAGAGAAATTATCGCAAGTAGAAATAGCAGAATACCATTTAATATATTATATGTTAAATGATTATAAAGTAATAAAAGAAGTCGAAGGTAAAGTAATATATTTTCCTGATGATTTAATAAGATACTTATATAATGAAATAGCAAGTTTTTATAATAAGTATAATATTATAAATATCTCTTCATTTATAAGTTATATTTCTAAAAATAATGAATTATTAAGTACTTTAAATAAAGTGATAGGTTATATTAATAAAGAAGAATATACTATGGAAGAAATAAGTGATTATATAAAAGTAGTTAATAATTATTTAAAAAAAGATCGAATAAAAACCTTAGAAAGTGATTTAAGAAAAGAAATTGATCCTATAAAGAAAGCAGAAATATTAAATAAAATCATGGAAATAAAAGGAGTGAAATCATGAAAGAAAAAGAGAAAGTAGTAGAAAATATAAAGAAAGAAGAAAATAAAACAAATAATCTTTTTGAAGAAAAAAAACAACAATTAATTAAAAAAGGTAAAGAAAATGGTTTTATAACTTATGAAATTCTTGCAAATGATTTAAAAGGAATAGATTTAGATAGTGAGGAATTAGATAACTTATATGATGCTTTGGTTAGTGCAGGAATTGAAATTGTTGCTGAAGATGATATTGGAAGTGATGAAAGTAATGTTACTGGTGGAGAAGATTTAGAAGACATTTTAAAAGATTCTACTATTGCTAAAGAATTAACAGTAAATGATCCTGTTAGAATGTACCTAAAGGAAATTGGTAAAATTAGCTTGCTTTCCCTTGAAGAAGAAACTAAATTAAGCGAAAGAATTGTCAATGGTGATGAAGAAGCAAAAAATATTTTGGCAGAATCAAATCTTCGTTTAGTAGTATCTATTGCTAAAAGATATGTTGGTCGTGGTATGTTATTCCTTGATTTAATTCAAGAAGGTAATATTGGACTTATGAAAGCAGTAGAAAAGTTTGACTCCAATAAAGGTTATAAATTTTCTACTTATGCAACTTGGTGGATTCGTCAAGCAATTACACGTGCTATTGCCGATCAAGCAAGAACAATAAGAGTACCAGTACATATGGTTGAAACAATTAATAAACTATCTCGTTGCCAAAGACAATTAACTCTTGAATTAAATAGAGAACCAACTGATGAAGAATTATCTAAAAAAATGGGTATTTCTCCAGATAAAATAAGAGAAGTCTTAAAAATTGCACAAGATCCAGTAAGCTTAGAAACACCAATTGGTGAAGAAGATGATTCACACCTTGGAGACTTTGTTAAAGATGAAAGAAGTATGTCTCCTGAAGAATATACTATTCATGAAATGTTAAAAGATGAAATAAGTGATGTATTACTTACTTTAACAGAAAGAGAAGAACAAGTATTAAGACTTAGATTTGGACTAGATGATGGAAGTTGTAAAACATTAGAAGAAGTAGGACAAATGTTTGGAGTAACTAGAGAAAGAATTAGACAAATTGAAGCCAAAGCTTTAAGAAAATTACGCCATCCATCAAGAAGTAGAAAATTAAAGGATTTCTTAAATGAATAATTTATCTAATAGATTAAAAGAAATAGCATCCTTTATCCCAGATAACATAAAAATGGTAGATATAGGTTGTGATCATGCTCTACTTGATATTTATTTATATAAAAATAGAAAAAATATTAAAATTATTGCTTCAGATATTAATGAAAATGCTTTAGAACAAGCTAAAAAAAATATTAAGAAGTATAAATTAGATAAATTTATTGAAACTAGACTATCTAACGGATTAGATAATATTAATAGTAATGAAATAGATACTATAGTAATATCAGGTATGGGTAGTCATACAATCGTAGGAATACTTCGTATGAATCAAAAAAAATTAATTAATGTAGATAACATTATTATTCAAAGTAATAATCATATAGACTTTTTAAGAGAAAGAATACTAGAATTAAATTACTATATAGATAGTGAAAAACTAGTTAAAGATAATAATATAATATATACTATAATTAGTTTTAAAAAAGGAAAGGAAAAATATAACAAAAAAGAAATATATTTTGGCCCTTATTTATTAAAAGAAAATAGTAATTTATTTAAAGAGAAAAATAAACAAGACTTAGAAAAATTAGAGTATTTATATAAAATTATTCCTAAAAGTCATATATTACATAGAATAAAAATAAAAAATAAAATTAATATGTATAAAAAATTAAATAATGCTTAGTTTTTAAGTATTATTTTTTTGTTTATAATTATATTGTAACAATTTTATAAATCTTTGGTAATATTTACACCAAGATGTATTTTTTTTATAAAAAAAGAAGTAATTTGCAATTATTTTTATAATAATGTAAGTGTAGGGAGGTAAGATATTATGACATGAACTTAAAATTAATAAAAAGAATAAATAGGGATATATAAAATAAATATAAATTAATATATATAGTTTGGTGAAAAAATGAGCAAGAAATTTTAAAAAAAGTTAAATTTATTATAAATAGTAATTTACTTAAAAAATATAATTATATATAATTAATTTATGGAAAGAAGGGTGAAGAATATGACAAAAGTACTAGAATTAGAAGTAAAAAAAGATTATAGAAAAACATTAGAAGCATTAGACAAACAAGGGTTAGAAAAAAACAAAAGATTAAATAGAGTAATACCAGAAGATAAAAAAATGTCTATGATACCATTAACATTTGATTATATGTTTAAATCACTATTTATAAGAAGGCAAGATTTTTTAAAAGATTTCTTAATGGAAGTATTAAAGAAAGACTTAGGCAAAAAAGATAAGGACATAGTAATAAGTATTTTAAATAATGAAACAATTAAAGATAATTATAATGAATTTAAGAAAATTGCAGACGTTTTCTTAAAACTAAATGATGACATATTACTTAGTATTGAAGTAAATAGAGTAAAATATGAATATAGAAAAACAAGAAATGATAGATATATTGGTAAATTAATAGATAGTCAAGTATCAAAAGAAAGTGACTATAGAGATTTGTTTTATAAAAAAATAATTTAATTAAATATAAATGCTTTAGAAAAAAATAAAATATGTAGTGAAAGAGAAATAGTACAATATGATAAAATAACTAAAAAAATAATTTGTGAAAATCCAAAAGTATATGTAAAATATATTGAAAATTACAGGGAGTTATATTATAATGGAGATAGAAAACGAGAAACAATATGGTTTGCTTTCTTTTCTGCAAGAACTTATGTGGAAGCATATGATATATTATTAGAGTTATATGATGAAAAGAAAGCCCAAATATTAATGAAGGAAGTGATTGTATTGAATAGCAATGATGCCTTATTACATGAATGGGAAAAAGAAAAATTTATTGCATATGAAACATATTGTGCTACAATGGATGCTACAAAAGAAGCTTTAGCAAAAGGTATGGAAAAAGGTATTGAACAAGGTATTAAGCAAGGTATTGAACGAGGTATGGAAAACGAATCTAATGAAATAATAAAAAATATGCTAAGTAAAAATATGGACATAAATTTAATAAGTGAAGTAACTAATAAATCAGTAGAAGAAATAAAAAAAATAGAAGAAAAAATGCAACAATAAATAACATATAACTAGTTAAATATAAAAAAATTGAAATAAAAATATAGATAATTTTTGTCTATGTTTTTTTGCTAAAATAAAATATAGTCTTATATCTAACACTATTTCATATATTTAATTATAGAGGTGTATATGAAAATATTATTAATAACCTTAATTAGTATAATTACTATATATTTTAGTTATTTCATTATAATGTGTATAGGACTATTAAAAAAGAAAAATAATAATAATATAAAAAACAAAAAACATAAATTTGCTATATTAATTGCAGCAAGAAATGAAGAAAAAGTAATACTTAATTTAATTAAAAGTTTAAATAAACAAAAATATCCTAATGCCTTATATAAAACATATGTAATATTAAATAATTGTACTGATAATACAAAAGAAGTAGTATTAAAAACTAACGCTAATATTTTAGAAGTAAATAACATAAGTTCCAAAGGAGAAGCCTTAAAATATGCTTATAATTACCTAAGTAACGATAATACTATTGATGCTTATGTTATATTTGATGCTGATAATATTGTAGATAATAACTTTCTAAATAGTATGAATGAATCACTTAATAATGGTTATAATGTAGTCCAGGGATTTAGAAAAACTAAAAATATCAATGATAATTGGTTAAGCAGTAGTTATGCAATTATGTATTATATCCAAGGTTTATTTATAAATAAAGCAAGATTCAATTTAGGTAAATCAGCATTTTTAAATGGAACAGGTTTTATGGTTAAAAAAAGTGTTATTGATAAACATGGATTTAATCCCAAAACAATAACCGAAGATATAGAATTTACTATGATGTGTGCAATTAATAATGAAAAAATAGCATATAACGAAAATGCATTATTTTATGATGAACAAGTAGTCAATTTAAAAGATAGTATTAAACAAAGAAAAAGATGGTCTTTTGGTACAATAAAATGTTTAAGATATTATTTTAAACCATTAGTCATAAATATATTTAAAAATAAAAGTTTAATTTGTTTAGATGTAATTATGTTTTATTTAACCGTATTTATGCAAATAGTTATTTTTATTACCTTTATTGTATCATTATTATTTATGATTATTAATACTCCAAATATTACAAGTATATATTATAGTTTATTAATATCTTTAAGTATATTACTATTAGGTATAATATTTAGAACTTATTTAATAAAACATTATGGTAATAGTATCATAGAAAATATTGGAGGAATACTTATATTTGATTTATTTTTACTTAGTTGGTTACCAATTAATATAGCATGTTTATTTAAGAAAAATTGCTCTTGGGATCAAATAAAACATAGTAGAGTAGTTGAAATAGATAATACCTAAGAATATAGATATAAAATTAATCTATATTTTTTGCATAATAAAAAAGCATATCTCCACCGAATAATAGTTCAAAGAACTCTTAAACAATACACCCAAAGTGAGTGGAGCATCTACCTTCTTAAATATATCATATCACATTTTTATCTTTATATAAAACTAATATTACATAACTATTAAAATTAACTGAATTCCAATTATACTATTTAGAAAAATATCAGCATTATTATAGACAAATAATATTTTTTTTGCTATAATTATTTTGTTAGAATACATAAGGGCGTTGATAATATGGATGATAAAAGAATACAAGAAAGAAAAGAGATAATTAAAAGTATTGGAGACAATACTAAGATTAAAATGAACAGATATAAATATATTGTTAAAGACCAAAATGGTAAAATGATTACTGATTATTTTGATGCTCCAAATAGAGTAGATGTTGAATCATTTTTAATTTCTCAAGGTTATACAGTTGTAGAAATTACTGAAGATAAATGGTCTAAACAATTAGGGCTTGGTAACGTTAGAACTAAAAAATTCTCTTATAAAGAATTATCATTTTTCTTAACTCAATTATCAACATATATAAAAGCAGGTATACCTTTGACTGATTCCGTTGTTATATTAGGTAAACAAGCTAAAAAGAAACCAGATAAAAATTTATACCGTAGAATAGTGTATGAATTAAATAAAGGATTAAACTTTAGTCAAGCTCTAGAACGTCAAGGAAATGTATTTCCTAAATTATTAATTAATATGCTTAAAACTAGTGAACTTACTGGTAATTTAACAGAAAACCTAGATGATATGGCATCATATTATAAAACAAGTGATGAAAATAGAAAACAAATTATTAGTGCAATGACATATCCAAGTGTAGTATTAGTAGTATCTATTGCCATACTTACATTCATTATGATATATGTTGTACCACAATTTAAAGGTATATATGGCCAACTTGGTACAGAATTACCTACGATTACACAAACAATTATTAATATTAGTAATTTCATTAGTACCAATGTAATTTTATTAGCACTTGGTATAGTAGGAGGTATTCTTCTTTTAGTATTGCTATATAAAAAATCTAAATCATTTAGAAGTAATGTACAATATATAACTATGCATATACCAGTAGTTAAAAATATTGTTATATATAAAGAACTAATTATGTTTACTAAAACATTTGCTTCTCTAATTAGACATGATGTATTTATAACTGATAGTATGGAAATATTAAAACAAATAACTAATAATGAAATATATAAAAGTATGATTAATGAAGCAATAAATAATTTAGCAGCAGGTAATGGACTAGCAGTTGCTTTTAAAGGCAAATGGGCATTTCCTGAAACAGCATATGAAATGTTACTTACTGGTGAAAAGACAGGTAGAATGGGTCAAATGATGGAAACAGTATGTAGTTATTATGAAAACGAACAAAAGAATTTAGTATCACAATTAAAGAGTTTAATTGAACCAGTAATGATAATTATTCTTGCAGCCATAGTAGGAGTTATAGTACTATCTGTTATTGTACCAATGTTTAGTATATATAAAAATGTAATTTAAGGAGTTATTATGGACTTATATTTTAAAATAATATTTTTTATCTTAGGTAGTGTTATGGGTAGTTTCTTTCATGTTGTTGCAACAAGACTATCTAATAACGAATCTATTATTAAGCCAGGGTCGCATTGTCATATATGTCATAAAAAATTAAAATGGTATGAATTAATACCAATAGTTAGTTATGTTATACAAGGTGGTAAGAGTAGGTGTTGTAAGCAAAGACTTCCAATTAGTTATCTTATAATTGAAGTAATTACAGGTAGTTTATTTAGTGTATGTTATAGAGTATTCAAATTTACTCCAGAATTACTTATCAATTTAGTATTTATATCCGGATTAATAATTGTAATTATTTCAGATATAGAATATATGATAATATTAGATGAAGTACTTACATTAACTGCAGTTATAATTGTTATATTAGATTTAATATTCTTTGGTATTAGTATAACACTTAAAAATGTTTTATCTGCGGCACTTGCTTTTGTAGTAATGTATATAATTAAATTAATTGGAGACTATATATTTAAAAGGGAATCTTTAGGCGGAGGAGATATTAAACTAATGATATTGTTTGGACTAGTATTAGGACTTCCTATGAGTGTTGTAGCAATATTTTTAGCAACTTTTATTGCTTTTCCAATAGCATTATATATTCTTTTTAGTAGAAAAGATAATATGATTCCTTTTGGTCCATTTTTAAGTATAGCAGCGATTATACTAGTAGTTAGTAAACTTAATATTCAAGATATAATTAACTTTATAGTAAGTTAATTTTTCTTTTTGTAAATATTTTGTAAAATTTATGCCCAAACTAGACTAATGATTAAATATATGTTATACTAAAACTAACAAAGGAAGTGAAAAAATGCAAGCATTAATGTTAGCAGCAGGAAAAGGAGCAAGACTTGGCAAGTATACAAGAAATAATACAAAATGTATGCTTGAAGTAAATGGTAAAACTTTACTTGAAAGAACGATTGATTCTTTACTTGAAGCAAATATTGATAAATTTATAATTGTTTTAGGATATAAAAAAGAAAATGTAATAAATTTTATTAAAGAAAAAGGGATAGATAAAAAAATAAATATTACTTATGTATATAATGATATATATGATACTACTAATAATATATATTCTCTTTATTTAGCTAAAGAATATTTAAAAAATGATGATACCATTTTATTGGAATCTGATATAATTTATGATAAAAGTATTATAAAGAAATTAGTTGATAGTAATTATGAAAGTGCTGCAGTAGTAGCAAAATATAATGAATGGATGGATGGTACTGTAGTAACTTTAAATAAAAGTAATGTTATTAAAAACTTTATAGAGAAAAAAGATTTTGATTATAAAGATGTATCTTTATATTATAGGACAGTAAATATTTATAAGTTTAGTAAAGATTTTTCTAATAGATTTTATCTTCCATTTTTAGAATCATATATTAAATGTTATGGTAATAATGATTATTATGAATTAGTATTAAAAGTTATTGCTAATTTAAAAAAAGTTAAATTATATAGTTATATTTTAAATAATGAATTATGGTATGAAATAGATGACTGTCAAGATTTAGATATTGCAAGTTCAATATTTGCAAGAAATACGTCTGAAAAACTTGAGTTATTTCATAAAAGATTTGGAGGCTATTGGAGATATAATGATATAAAAGATTATTGTTATTTAGTTAATCCATATTTTCCTACTACAAAAATGATTGATAAAATGAAATATTTTTATAATGAATTATTATTTAATTATCCTTCTGGACAAAAAATAGAAAGAATTTGTGCTTCTAGAATGTTTGCTAATGTTAGTTATGAAAATATTTTAGTAGGTAATGGTGCAGCAGAACTAATTAATTTGTTAAAGTATGTTGTAGGTAAGAAAATTGGACTTACAGTTCCTTCGTTTAATGAATATGTAAGATGCTTTCCAAATAATGAATTTATTTTTATTAATAGTAAAGATAATGATTATAAATTATCTATAGAAGGTTTAAAAGAAACTTTAAATATTGTAGATACTTTAATAGTAATATCTCCAGATAATCCAAGTGGTTCTTGCTTAACATATGATGAAACTATTATGTTATTAGATTTAGCTAAAAAGTTAAATAAACAAATAATTTTTGATGAATCATTTATTGATTTTGCTTCAGATAATTATACTTTAATTAATGATGATATATTAAATAAATATAAGAATTTAATTGTAATTAAAAGTATAAGTAAATCATATGGAGTTCCTGGACTTAGACTAGGAATATTTGGAACTAGTAATAAAGAGTATCTAAATACTATTAATGATAATTTGCCTGTTTGGAATATTAATTCTTTTGCAGAATATTTTTTACAAGTTATATCTTTATATAAAAATGATTATATTATTGGTTGTAATAAAATTAAAGAAGAAAGAAAGAGATTTTATGATGAATTATCTAAGATAGATAAAATATCTGTATATAGTTCTGAGGCTAATTATTTTATGATAAAGTTGAATCAAGGAAATGCTAATGAATTAGCGGAATATCTCCTTGAAAATAAAAAAATATTAATTAAAGTATTAAATGGTAAAAATGGTTTTGATCAAAAAGAATATATTAGAATTGCTATAAAGTTAAAAGCGGAAAATAATTATTTACTAGAATGTTTAAAAGAATATTACAAATATAGGTAATATTCTTTTATTTTGATGTAAAGTTTTTGTTAAATAATTTACATATCTATTAAAATTTGTTAAAATGATATTTAGGAGTGGTAATATGAGAAATTTTTTAAAAAAGTTAATAAATAAATTTTTTAGAATTTTTATAGTAAAAGAAAATAAAATAGTTTTTGAATCTGGTAGAAATTTAGTAGATGGTAATTGTAAAGCTGTATATGATTATATGGTAGAACATAATTATGATAATTATAAATTAGTATGGTTAGTAAAAAAAGGTACTAATGTTAGCGGTCTAAGAAAGAAAGATTATGCATATTATAAAACATTTAAGGCATTATATCATTTATCTACGGCAAAATATTGGATAAGAAGTCAAAGTATTGGTAGTATTTTAGATAAAAGAGATAATCAAGTATATATTCAATTATTTCATGGTAATGGTGTTATGAAAAAAATGGGATATGATGTGGAAAATGTAGATATTAGCGATAGAAAAGAAGCAGATCATGTTAAAGAATGGGATTATTATATTGCTAATGATAGTCATGATAGGGATGTAATAAGATCTAGTACTGGTTATAAGGGCAAAATAGAAGTTCTTGGTATGGCTGCGGTAGATAATGTAATTAAACATCATAAAGATAAAGAATTTAAAAGAAAAGTTAGAAATGAGCTTGGTATAGTTGAAGTAGATAAAAAAATAATATTATATGCTCCAACGTTTAGAGATTTTGATTTTGATAATGATATTATTGATGTACCAATTGAATCATTATCTAAGTTAAAAGATTATATTGTAGTAGTTAGATTGCATCCACTTGTTAGAGAAAAAATAAATAAAAAGATATTTGATTATCCTAATATAGTTAATGGATGTAACTATCCTGATTGTAGTGATATTCTTGCGGTAACAGATGTTCTTATATCAGATTATTCTTCGATTATTTATGAATATATGCCACTTAATTTACCTATTATTTTTTATCCGTATGATTATGATAAATATGTAAGTCTTCGTGGAGGATTTAGTGTAGATTATCTTAATGAATTACCCGGTAAGATAGTGTATAATGAAGAAGAATTATTAGATACAATTGAAAACATCGATAAAGTAACAAAAGAATATAAAACTAAAAGAGAAAAATTTACTAAGAAATATAATTATTTATCAGATGGTAAGGCATCAGAAAGATTTGTTAAAAAATTAGAGAAAGGATATTTTAAATAGGTGTAAGTATGATACCAAAGAAAATTCATTATGTTTGGGTTGGTGGGAAAAAGAAGCCAAAAGATATTGAAAGATGTATTAAGTCTTGGAAAAAGAATTTAAAAGATTATGAAATAATTGAATGGAATGAAAATAATTTTGATATAAATAGTAATAAGTTTACTAAGGAAGCATATAAGGCTAAGAAATGGGCTTTTGTAAGTGATTATATAAGAATGTACGCTATATATAATGAGGGTGGAATTTATTTAGATACTGATAATTTAGTTTTAGAAAGTTTAGATAAATTTTTAAATGATAGGGCATTTGTAGGTTTTGAGAATCCTAGTTATCCTTATACTGCTGCTTTTGGTGCAGAAAAAAAGCATCCTTTTGTAAAGAAGGTTTTAGATTATTATCAGAATAGGGATTTTGAATTTGATTCAAAAGATCAATTAAAAGCTGTTAATACTAAAATAGTATCTGAAATATTAGTAAAAGATTTTGGGTGTAAAGTAAATAATAAAAAACAATTATTAAAGGAAGGGATAAGGGTATATCCTGACAATATTTTATGTAATCCCTCTTCATCATCATCAGTAATTCATATTTTTACTGGTACTTGGATGGAAGGTGCAAAGCCTCTTGCTAGAAAACTTAATAAATTTATTAAATTAAGATTAACTAGTAAAAGAAAAGCAGGGTTATATAAAAAATTTATAAATAAAATTTAGTTTTCTTTGGGGTGAACAAATGACAAGAACAGAAAATTCTACTAAAAATATGTATACAGGTATAATATATCAAGTTTTAGTGCTTGTATTTCGCTTTGTTACAAGAACAATATTTATTCAATGTTTAGGTAAAGAGTTTTTAGGAATTAATGGGCTATTTTCTAATATTCTCACTCTTTTATCTTTAGCAGATTTAGGAATAAGTGGGGCATTAGTGTATGCACTTTATGAACCTATTGCTAAGAATGATACTAAACGTCAACAAATAATAATTAAATATTTAAGAAATTTTTATCTTTGTGTCGGTGGATTTATAATGTTAATAGGTATATGTCTATTACCATTTATAAAAACTATTATTAAGGACGATGTTAACTTTGTTAATCTTTATTTAGTATTCTTTATATATATATTTCAAACTGCTTCGTCTTATTTATTCTTTCCTTCGAAAACAGAATTTTTATGTGCAAATCAAAAAAGATATATATATAATAATATAGCTAATGTTTTTGTAGTATTGAGTAATATTGTACAAATAATTGTTTTGCTTTTATTTAAAAATTTCTATATATATTTAATAACAATAATTATTTTTAATATTTTACAATATGCAGTAATATCTTTTAAAACTGATAAGTTATATCCTTTTATTAAGGAAAAATGTAGAGAAAAACTTACAAAGGAAGAAAAAAAAGAAGTATTAAAAGATTGTGGATCTCTTATGATTTATAGAATAAATTATGTTGTTTTAACTGCGACAGATAATATAATTATTTCTAAATATTTAGGTCTTGCAGTGGTAGGACTTTATTCTAACTATGTGTTAGTTACTAATTCTATTGTTAACGTTTTATCAACTTTATTTGATTCAATAACTGCTTCAATTGGTAATTTACATGCTACTAAGGATTTAAAAAAGGATTATTTTGTATTTAATTTAACAAACTTTTTAACTGCAACTTTATTTGGAGTATTTTCTCTTGGAGTATGTGTTTTAGTAAATGAATTTATTGAAATATGGTTAGGTAAAGATTATTTATTATCTAGTTTATTTGTAATAATTATTTCTATTAATCTTTATGTCGAAGGTATAAGAAAATTTTTATCAACTTATAGAACTACTTATGGATTATTTAGGCAAGCGAAATTTATGCCTTTACTTGGTATGATAACAAATATTGTTATATCAATTATACTAGTTAAGAAAATAGGTATTTTTGGAGTTTTACTTGGTACATTAATATCTAATTTAATATCATTTATGTGGTATGATCCATACATTATATATAAAAATGTATTTAAGGAAAAAGTATCTAAATATTATTTAAAAAATATATTATATTTATTATTCTTTGCTTTAATGACATTTATTTGTAAATATTTATGTTCAATTATTAAAATAAACGGTATTATTGGTTTTGTAATTCATGGTATTATTTGTGTATCTATACCTTTGATTGTTATAACTATACTATATTATAATACTGAATATGGTATATATTTTAAAGATTATTTAAAGAAAATTATTAAGAAAGGAAGAAGTAGTAATGCCTAAAATATCTATTTTAATGCCAACATATAATGATGAAAAATATATTGTAAATGCACTTGATTCAATTATGATGCAAACATATAAAGATTATGAAGTACTTATATGTAATGATGGTTCTACAGATAAAACGAAAGAAGTTATTTACGAATATAAAGATAAGAATGATAAAGAAGATAAAATTCATTATTACTACGAGGATAATGCTGATCAATTAAATGCTATTATTACATTAATACCTTACATTAAGGGTAAATATGTTTATATATTACATTCAGATGATATGCTATATGATAAAGATACTTTAAAGAAAATGATAACTTATATGGATAATAATCATAGAGTAGACTCAATTATTGCAGATATTGCTTTAATTGATAAAGATAATAAAATTATTGGTAATAGTAAGGTTACTGATTATAAATATAATGATTATCATGATATAATTGCTTTACAGTTATTATGGTTAGGAAGAAATTTATATGTAGATATGGCGTTTCATAAAAAGGAAGTATTTATTAAGAAAGTTTATGATAATTATCTATTATGGAATGGGCCATTTTGGTTAAATATTGATAAGAATAATATTTTAAATTTTAAGAAGGTTAATTTTTCTTTCTTTAAATATCGTCTTGGTGATAACAATTATTTAAATATGGAAGGATCTAAACTTAATGTTATTAATGGTGAAATAAGAGTAGTTACAAGATTGTTAAAAAATTATTATATTCCGAATTATAAATTACAATATATACTTTATAGGGTATGTAATAAATTAAAACTTGGTAAATATTATAAAATATTTTACAAAAAGAAAGAGACTTTAAATAAATATGAAATAATTAAGTTTGTTTTGAATAAAAGATTTACTGATGAAGAAATAGAAAATAATATATTCTTAAATTCTTTACTTTCATTTTATAAAAATTATACTGAAAGAAAAATTAATATAGAGATAAGCTCTGATGATATTATTTATTATGGTAAAGATATGAGATTATTTAATAAAAAAATAGTTAATAATAATATTGAAGAATTATATAATAAAATTATGATAGAAATGAATACTGGATTTAATGAAATTGTTATTAATAAAAAAGAGGATTATGAGAATGTTTTGAATATAACAAAGTTTTTATGTATTTATCCATATGTAAAAATTACTGTTAAGGAGGAATAAAATGAAGAATGTATTTAATAAAAATATACTTAAAAAAATAATTGTTATATTTATTTTATTACAGCCAATATTAGATACATATATATTATTTGAACAAGATGTTATTGATATATTTAAGTTTTCTCCCTCGACAATTATAAGATTGTTCTTTGTATTTGTAATAGCAATATTTTCTATATTAGTACTTAAGTTTAATAAGGAATGGAAGTATTTTATAGTATATATATTTTTGCTTATTTTATATACTTTATTTCATTTATATTCAGTTAGTTACTTTAAGACTTTGTCTCCGGATAATTTTAATTATTCAAAGTTTAGTGAATTATTTTATATAATAAGATTACTTATACCAATATTTTTAATTATTGTATGTTCTAAAATTAAATTTACAAAAAAAGAAATAAAGAAGATATTTTATATATTATTTTTTATGATAAGTGGTACAATTGTTATAACAAATATATTTAAAATATCTACGGGGGCATATGTTACAAAAACAATTAATTATAATATAATTGAATGGTTTACAAAAAATATTCATGCTAGTTATTCATTTTATGATACTGCTACAAGGGGATACTTTTCTTTTGCTAATATGATAAGTTCTTTATTATTTGGTTTTACGGGAATATTATTTTATAATCTTTATAAGAATTGTAATTTTAAAAACATGTTTTTTCTTGTTATTCAAATGTTTGCAATGTTTATGCTTGGTACAAAGATAGCTACTTTTGGTTATATATTATCTTTAGTAGCAATGTTTATGGTATATATTTATTTTTGTATGAAGAAAGATATAAAACTTAAACGAAGAAATATAATTATTACTATTTTACTTATATGTTTATGGATTTCTATTTATCCTTATTCTCCATGTAAAAATAGAATGTTTTCTGTTAGTGATGGTGCATTAAATAATGATGAAAAATTAGATGATGATATTAAGGAAATTAAAGATAATGTTCTAGATGATTCTGAACAAATTAAAGAATTTCTTAAAGATAATTATGAAAAATTTTCTATTAAAGAAGATTACATTATAGATTATTATCCATATCAATATGATTATATATTTTGGTATAATATGTTAAGTGAATCATATACTGTTAAAAGTGATAATAGATTATTAATGATTAATATTTTAAATAGAATGAAGGATGTTGATAATAGGAAAGTATTAGATGAATTATTTGGTGTATCTTATTCAAGGATGAGTAATATTGCTGTTTTAGAACGTGATTTTGTTAGTCAATATTATTCACTTGGTATAATTGGATTAATAATATTAGTTATGCCTCTTGCAATAATACCTTTATGTTGTTTTATTAAAATACTTAAAAATAAGAATCTTAATTTTTATAATACTGCTTTAGTAGTTAGTTTATTTTCTTCCTTAGTTGGAGCATATTATTGTGGTAATACTTTAGATAATTTAACATTTTCTATTATATATGCTTTCTTTTGTGGAGTTTTAGTTAATGAAGTATATAGTAAAAAAGAAAGAGAATTAAAAGAAAATAAAATTACTATTCTTGCTCTTCATTTAGGATATGGTGGAGTAGAACAATATATATCTTCTTTATGTAAAATGTTAGATAATGATTATGAAATAGAAATTATTTCTACTTATAAAGTATTAGAAAAGCCTGCATTTTTCTTTGATAATAAGATAAAAATTACTTATTTAATAAATGATAAGCCTAATAAAGAAGAATTTAAACAAGAATTAAGAAATAAAAATATTATTAATATTTTAAAGGAAGGATTTAAATCAATAAAATTATTATATTTAAAAAGAACAAGAAATATAAAAGCAATAAAAGATATAGATAGTAAATATATTATTACTACAAGATCATTTCATAATAAATTAGTAAGTAATTATGCTTATTGTGATATAATAAAAATAGCTACTGAACATAATTATCATAATAATGATAATAAATATATTAATTCTTTGATTAATTCAATAAAAAAATATGATTATTTAGTAGTAGTATCTAATTCGTTAAAAGAATTTTATGAAGATAAGATAGGTAATACTAAGTGTATATATATACCTAATGTTATTGATGAGTTACCTGATAAATCTACTAATTTAAAAAATAATAATATAATTAATGTAGGTAGAATAGAAAAGGAAAAAGATCAAATTTCTTTAATAGAAACATTTAAGAAAGTAAAAGAAAAAGTAAGAGATGCTAAATTATATATAATTGGAGATGGTTCTTTAAGAAGTACTTTAAATGATAAAATAAAAGAATATAATTTATCTGAGAGTGTCTTTTTACCAGGATTTTTATCTAAAAAAGAAATTGAAAATTATATGATTAATTCAAAATTATTTGTACTAACTTCATTAACTGAATCATTTGGACTTGTTTTAATCGAGGCAATGAGTTATAAAGTACCTTGTATTGCTTTTGATACTTCAGATGGTGCAAGAAATTTACTTTCTAATGGTAATGGTATATTAATTAAAAATAGAGATATTGATAAAATGTCTAATGAAATAATTAAGTTACTAAATGATGATACTAAATTAAAAAAAATATCTAATAAAGGCTATGAATCTTGTAAAAAGTATTTGCTTGTAAATGTGAAAGAAGAATGGTTAAAATTATTAAATAAATAATGGAAAGGATTTATTATGAGTAATAAAAATAATAAAAAAGAATTAGAGAAAATCAGAAAGGAAAATAATTCTAAAAATAATATAAATAATAAAAATAAAGAAAATGAATTATTAGATAAAACTATATATGTTAAAGATTTATCTAATGAGGTAAAAAAATATAATAAGAGAAAAAGTATTAGAAAAATATTAATAATTTCTCTAAGTATTTTATTAATTTTGCTTATAATATCCTTAGTATATTATTTAGATAAAGAACATAAAGAACAAATAAGATTAAATAATATTAAAAAAGAACAAGAAATAATTAATAATATTAATAGTCATTATAGTGAATATGTTATTACTAATAAAGAAAGTAATTTATATAGTTCAAATAATGAAGTAATTGGTATTATTGGTAAAAATATTTCTTTATCACTAGATAATATAGAAATAAATAAAGATACTAAGTATTTCAAAGTAAAAGATTTTGAAGATACTTATATAGAATATAATGATGTAGAAAAAATAGATAGTTTAACTACTTATGATAATAGATATAAAAATTATATTGTATTTAATGAAAATATTATAACAAAAGACATTACTTCATTTTATGATAAAGATAATAATTTAATATATAAATTTAATAATAGTTTTAATTTACCAATAATAATAAAAGATAATAATAGATATGGTGTAGAATTTAATAATAGATTATTATATGTTAATAGTGATGAAGTGGTAGAAATAAAATATAATTATAATACTTCCTTATCTAATTCTTCTGGAGTAGGAGTATTTAATTATCATGCTTTCTATGATGAAACAAAAGCGAAAGAAAGAAGAAATTGTAATACTGCGATATGTCACTCAAAAGCACAATTTAAAACACATTTAGATTATTTTAAAGAACATAATATTTTAACATTAAAAATAGAAGAATTAGAATATTATATTGATGGTAAAATACAATTACCTAAAAGTATTCTTATTACTATTGATGATGGACCAAAAACAAAAATTGCTGTAGATATGTTAACAGAATATCAAATGTATGCCACAATATTTTTAGTAACTAGTTGGTTTGATGAAGCGTCATATTATAAAACTGATTATATTGAACTTCATTCTCATGGACATAACTTACATAAAGGAGGAGATTGTCCTGGTGGTCAAGGTGGTGCAATTAAGTGTTTACCAAAAGAAACATTACTGGAAGATTTAAGAGAAAGTAGTAAAGAACTAGGAGGCAGTAAATATTTTTGTTATCCATTTTATGAATATAATAGTTATTCAATTAGTGTTTTAAAAGAAGCAGGATATACTATGGCTTTTACTGGAGAATATGGTGATATGTTAACAAAGGTAGGTATGAATAAATATATAATACCTAGATTTGTAATAATGACACACACTACAATTAAAGATATGGGTGATTATTTAAATCAAATAAAGTAACCTTAAATGGTTACTTTTTGTGTAAATTAATGCAAAGATATGGACTTTTAATTTATATTTTGATAAAATTGTTATAGGAGGATACTATGAAGAAATTATTTGAAAAAATGTATAAAAAAGAAGAAAAAGAATTTAATAAAATATTACATAATAATTTAGTTAAGAATAAAAAGATGTTTATAGTAACTGCAAATCCTGAAACAATGATGAAAAGTGAAACTGATACAGAATTAAATAAATTATTGAATGATAAGGATACTATTTTAGTACCTGATGGAATAGGGGTAGTTAAGGCTTCTAAAATGATTGGATATGATGTTAAAGAAAGAATTGCGGGTATTGATATTGCTAATACTTTACTTGATTATGGTAACAAATTAAAGAAAACTATTTATTTATTTGGATCAAAACAAGAAATAATTGACTCAATGAAAGATGTTTTAAAAGAAAAATATCCTAACCTAAAATTAGTAGGTAGTTCAAATGGATATGTACAAGATAAAGATAAAGTATTTGAAGAAATGAGTAAATTAAAACCTGATATTATTTTAGTAGCATTAGGTATACCTCTTCAAGAAAAATTAATATACAAACATTTATCATTATTTGATAAAGGAATATTTGTTGGAGTAGGTGGTTCTTTTGATGTAATAAGTGGACATAAAAAAAGAGCACCACAAATAATTATTAAATTAAATTTAGAGTGGTTATATAGAATTATATGTGAACCTAAAAGATTAAAAAGATTTTATGATTCTAATGTTAAGTTTATGTTTAGGGTAAAGAAAATGAAGTAGGGATAGCATGAAAAAAGATAAAATAAAAAAATTTATTAAGGAAAATTGGTGCATTCTTGTAGTTTTACTATTATCAATAATTTTACATATATTTGCTACGATTGATTTAGGAATTAACTATACTATAAATAGTGATGATGCTAGTTATATTGAAAGTGGTATTACTTTTATTAAAACTGGTAAAATTACAATGCATGGTGTAATATCTGCACAAATTATGCCTGGTATGACATTTTTGATTGGATTTATTTCACTTATTTTTGGTACTGGTACTGTCTTTATGTATGCATTAAAAATACTTTGGGCATTAATGGGAATAGGTACTATATACGTTGTTTATAAAACAATTAGGTTATACTCAAATAAATATATATCTACTATTCCATGTATATTCTTTTTGGCAATAGATTATATATGGATGGATAATATGATTTTAACTGAAACGCCATATATATTTCTTTTTTCATTACTAGTTTATCATACTCTTAAATTAGCATTAAATCCTAATAAAAAAGATTATATTTTAATAGTTTTATATTATATTATGGCAGTATTTATTAGACCTAATATTGGGTTATATCCTGTATTTTTATTCATTTATTTATTACTTAAAAAGTATGATTTTAAATTATTAATGAAACAATGTGTAATTGCAGGTATGATACTAATTATTACATTAATACCATGGACATATAGAAATTATAAAGTATTTGGAAAATTTATTCCTCTTACTTATGGAACAGGCAATCCTCTTTTACTTGGTACATATCAAGGAGTGGGATATCCTTTAGATGAAGAGTTAGATTATGTAAAAAATGTTGATGAAAAGATGGATGATGAAATGAAACATTATTTAGATAATCCTGATGAAAAAGATTATATGACAAGATTTTATTTATTAGAGTATGATGGTATGAAAGCAAAATATCGTATGAATGAATGGTGGAAAAAAGATAAAAAATCTATGTTAAAGTCATATTTGTTTTATAAACCAATAGAAAATTTTTATAACTATTTTTATTGGGATACGGTACTTAATGTTAGTTCTAAATTTATTGTTTTAACTAGAAAAATTGATATTGTTATGTTTTTAATAAGTTCAATAATTATACTAATTGATAAAAAGAAATTTAAAGAATGGTTATTTATAATTTTAGTTTATGGTAGTCAAATTGTTTTATATTCATATACTTTTGCTTTTAGTAGATATGCTATTTCAATGTTTTATTTAAGATATATTATTATAGGTATAGGTTTAGGTATTTTATTTAAAAAGATAAAATTATGGAGGAGTAAGAATGAAAGTATTAGTAATTGTACCAGCATATAATGAGGAATCAAATATAGTTAATACTGTTAATAAAATTATTAAATATAGTAAAAAGTCAAATAATGAAATTGATTATATTGTTATAAATGATGGTAGTAGTGATAATACAAAAGAAATATGTAGAAAAAATAAATATAATACTATTAATTTAATACAAAATTTAGGTATTGGCGGAGCAGTACAAACTGGGTATAAATATGCATTAAATAATAATTGTGATGTTGCTATTCAGTTTGATGGTGATGGTCAACACGATGAAAATTATATAGATGATTTAGTTGATGAAATAAAAGAAGGATATGATTTTGTTATTGGTTCTAGATTTATATCTGATTTAAGTAAATTTAAATCAAGTAGTACTAGAAGAGTAGGAATAAAAATAATTTCTTTCTTGATAAAACTTTGTACAGGTAAAAAGATATATGATCCTACGAGTGGATTTAGAGCTGCTAATAAAGATGTAATTAAAATATTTGCTAATCATTATCCAGTTGAATACCCTGAACCTGAATCTACTACAGAACTTATAAAAAGAGGATATAAAGTAACAGAAATTCCAGTAGAAATGCATGAAAGAGAGTTTGGAACATCATCAATTAAGCCATTAAAAAGTATTTATTATATGTTTAGTGTAAGTTTATCTATAATAATATCTAGTATTACTAAAAAGGATGTGAAAAGATGAGTACGACATTAAAAATAACTTTAATTATTCTATTATTATTTCAGTTATTTTTGATAATGAATAGAGTTAAAAGAAAAAAGATGACTATGAAATATGCATCATTTTGGATATTTTTAATAATAACAATGAGTATTGTTGCACTGTTCCCTACGATTATATTTAAATTATCTGAATTAATGGGATTTGAAAAAGCTTCAAATATGATGTTTTTAATGGGATTTTTCTTCTTGTTTTATGTTTCATTTATTATTACTACAAGTATATCTATACAAAATGAAAAAATTAAATCATTGATTCAAGAAGTATCAATGTTAAAAGAAAGTGTAGAAAATAATGGAAAGAAGGAATAGAATGAAATTAGTAATTATGTTTACTTGTTATGTTTTATTAGCATCTTCAGGGTTGATATTATTTAAATTGGGTAGTGCTAATAGTAATTTAACATTAAATTTGTTTGGACTCTCTATTAATTATTCAATAAAAATGATATTAGGGTTGGTTTGCTATGGATGTAGTTTTATATTATGGATGTTAATTGTAAGTAAAATGAATCTTACTATTGCTATGCCTCTTTCAGTAGCACTTGTAAATACTTTGGTATTAGTAGGATCTTGCGCGTTTTTAAAAGAAAAAATAACATTACTTCAGGGTATAGGAATTTTTATAATAATATTTGGAGTAAGTTTAATTAGTATAAAAAAATAAGGAGATAGTAAAATGATTAAAGTAATGACAATTTTTGGTACAAGACCAGAAGCAATTAAGATGGCTCCATTAGTTAAGGAGTTAGAAAATAGAAAGGAAATTAAAAGTATAGTATGTGTAACTGCACAACATAGAGAGATGTTAGATCAAGTATTAAATATATTTAAAATTAAACCTGATTATGATTTAAATATTATGAAACAAGGTCAATCTTTAAGTGAAATAACAAGTAGAGTATTATTAGGATTAGAAGAAGTAATAAAGAAAGAAGAACCTAATATTATTTTAGTACATGGAGATACTACCACTACTTTTGCAGGAGCACTTGCAGCATTTTATAATAAAGTTGATATTGGACATGTTGAAGCGGGACTTAGAACTTATGATAAATATTCACCATTTCCTGAAGAAGCTAATAGAATTATGGTAGATAGAATTACTGATATGTATTTTGCTCCAACTGAAGTATCTAAAAATAATTTATTAAAAGAAAATATTGATGAATCAAAAATATATGTTACAGGTAATACTGCGATTGATGCAATGAAATATACAATTAGCGATAACTATGAAAATTCAATATTTGATTGGGTAGGAGATAGTAAGTTAATTTTACTTACTGCACATCGTAGAGAAAATTTAGGAGAGCCAATGTATAATATATTTAAAGCAGTAAAAAGATTAGTTAATGATAATAAAAATATTAAAGTAATATATCCAATACATTTAAATCCTTTAGTTAGAAAAATTGCTAATGAAGTATTTGAAGATAATGAGAGAATTAAATTAATTGAACCTCTTGAAGTAGTAGATTTTCATAATTTTATAAATAAAAGTTATCTTATCTTAACTGATTCAGGTGGTATACAAGAAGAAGCACCATCACTTGGTAAACCAGTATTGGTACTTCGTGATACTACTGAACGCCCTGAAGGAATTACTGCAGGTACTTTAAAATTAGTGGGAACAAATGAAGATGATATTTATAATGAAGCAACAATACTTCTTACTAACAAGAGTGAATATGATAAAATGAGTAAAGCCTCTAATCCATATGGTGATGGTAATACAAGTAAATATATAGTAGATGCAATTATTGAAAGATATAAATAAAGTGGTAGTTATTGACCACTTTTTTGAATATTAGTGTCTAAATTGGTCAATAACTTAACTTTTTTCACTTAATGTAGTTTATTAAATTTGTGATTAAAATGAGTGATATTTATAAAAGGAAATTATATTTAAAGAAAATTAGAGGATTTTATAATGATACAATGATTAAAGTTATAACAGGTATAAGAAGATATGGTAAATCTTTTTTACTTAAATCTATTACTAAAGAATTAGAAAGTGTTATAGATAGTAAAGTTAAAGATAATGATTTTAAATATTTTTTTGTTGATGAAGTACAGAATGTAGAAAAATTTGAAGCATTAATAAAGTCATATAAAAAAGAAGAAATTTATTCTATATTTCTAACGGATTAAACTCATATTTATTAAGTGGTGAATTAGTTAGTAAATTAACAAGAAGATATGTAGAAATAGAAATGTTACCATTAAATTTTTATGAATATATTGATATGAAGAAATTTTTAAAGAAAAATATAGATACAAATATATATCATGAATTTGAAAAATTTATTAGAAATGGGGATTTCCTGGTAGTTTATATTATGATAATTATAATGATAGATTACTTTATACTAAAAGTGTAATTAAGTAAATATTTGAAGAAGATATTAAGAATCATAAAAAAATTAAAGATATAGCACGTTTTAAACTATCTAAAAGTTTGTTGTAAATAATTTTGGATTAGTTATATCTGTTGGAAGTATATATGATAATTTAAGAAAAAATGAAATGTTAAAGGTAGATTGTAGTACAATTAAAAACTATATTGATTTATTAGAGAAAGCTAAAATAATATATCCTTGTGAATTATTTGATTTAAAAAGTAAAATGGTACTTGATAGTGAAAAAAATATTATTTGGCAGATTTAATCTTTCTAAAGAATGTTAATGGTATAAATAATATTAATATTGTAGATTTTATATATAATAATGAAGATTTAAAGTAATTTATGTTACTTTTTATAATTAATGAATTATAACTATATATTAATTTTATTGGTGTCAAATTATTATAAATAATTGAAATAATTAGTAATTTATTATATAATGTAGTTACGAGGTGTAAAAATGACTATTGAAAAAATATTTTTAATTGTAGGAGTAACGTTTTTGTTTACTGTATTATTTATTCCTATTGTAGGTAAAATCGCTTGCTTTATTGGGGCAATGGATATACCTAATGCTAGAAAAGTACATACTAAACCAATACCAAGACTTGGAGGACTTGGAATGTATGCAGGATTTTTATTAGGCTATATGTTATTCGGAGAGCAAACTATTCAAATGAATGCTGTATTAATAGGAAGTATAATAATAATAATTACAGGTATATTTGATGATATTAAACCAATACCAGCGAAATGGAAATTTGTATTTCAATTAATTGGTTCAGCAGTAATACCACTTTATGGTGGAATAGTATTACAAGATATTTCTGCTTTTGGCTTATATATTAATTTTGGAGTACTAGCATATCCAATTACTATAATATTTATAACGGCCGTAATTAATTGTATTAATTTAATTGATGGACTTGATGGATTATCTTCCGGAATTAGTTCAATATATTTTATAACTATTGGAATTATTTCTATATTATTAAATAATTCAACTGGACTTGATGTAATACTTACTTTTATTATGTTAGGTAGTACTTTAGGATATTTATGGCATAACTTTTATCCTGCATCAATATTTATGGGAGACTCTGGAAGTATGTTTTTAGGATATATTATCGCAGTAATTGCTTTACTTGGATTTAAAAATGTAACATTAACTTCTATATTTATTCCATTATTATTACTTGCTATTCCTATTATGGATACATTATTTGCAATAATAAGAAGACTAATTAATCATAAACCAATTGATGAACCTGATAAAAACCATTTACATCATCAATTATTAAAATTAAAATTTTCTCAAAGAAAAACAGTATTAATAATTTATCTAGTAGATATTTTATTTGCCATTGCATCAATTATATATGCACTTGGTAATAAAATTCTTGGAAGTAATATCTATGGAATAGTTATATATATAATATTACTTATATTAACAATAATCTTAGTAGTTAAAACTAATATAATATGGGATCATGATAAAATAAAAGAAAGAAGAAAAAATAAAGAGAGTAACTAAGTTACTCCTTTATTGTTATATAATCAATTAAATTTGAAGAATCTTTATTATTATAGATAATATCATATATTACATTAATTAATGGTATATCTATATTTTTTTCTTTTAATAACATATAAATTGACTTCAAGGTATATAATCCTTCGATTGTAGTGTTTTTTATATAATCTTCAATTCCTTCTTTATTTGCTTTTCTTCCAATCATTTTACCTAAAGTATAATTTCTACTTTTACTAGAATTACAAGTAAGAAGTAAATCTCCAATACCTGAATAAGAAATTATTGTATCTTCATTACCGTTTAATCCTATAATTATTATTTTTAATATAATTTATTTCTTATTCAAATTTACTCCATAATGTTATATCATTATTATTATAATTAAACATATTAGCAAGTGCCATAGCATATGCTCCTGTTCCTAAAATAGTTATTTTCATATTTGACTCCTAAGATGATAGAATAATTATACTAAAAAAATATTTATAAGTAAATAACATTATAAATATAATTCGCCATTATTTGTAAAATATGCTATACTATATATACCAAAGGAGTTATGACTATGATATCATATATAATTTTTAAAGATAATAAAGTATTACTTAATAAATCAAATAATAAATATATCTTTCCAAAGTATGAAATGGATAATGAAGCAAATTTAATTAATATAATAAATAAAGAATTTAATACTAGTGTTAAAGTATTAGATAATATTATAAAAGATAATATAAACATATATATATTAAGTACCAATAATATTGACTTAAATAACAACTATGAATTAATAGAAATATCAGAATTAATAAATTATAAATTTGATAATAAAGATATTTTTCTAGTAGAACTTTCTCTTACTTATAAATATTTAAGTAAATGTATGTTATGCCCTAGAAAATGTAATGTTAATAGATATAAAACTCTAGGATTTTGTAACTCTAACAATTGCTTAAAAATAGCTAATTATTCACTTCATATGTGGGAAGAACCATGCATATCTGGAAAAAATGGAAGTGGTACAATATTCTTTTCTTATTGTAATTTAAAATGTATTTATTGCCAAAACTATGAAATAAGTACACTACATAAAGGTAAAAATATTTCTATTTATGAATTATCTGATATAATGATTAACTTACAAAATAAGGGCGCTAATAATATTAATTTAGTAACTCCCACACATTATATAATTTTAATTAAATATGCCATTATTCTAGCTAAAAAGAAAGGATTAACTATACCAATAGTATATAATACTTCAGGCTATGAAGATGTTAATAGTATAAATTTATTAAAAGGTTTAGTTCAAGTATATTTACCTGATTTAAAATATTATGATAATAATTTAAGTATTAAATATTCTAAATGTAATGATTATTTTAAAATAACAACACTTGCAATTAAAGAAATGTATAAACAAGTAGGTAAAATAAAATTTGATAATAACGGTATAATAAAAAGTGGTCTAATAGTAAGACATTTAGTTTTACCAGGACATATCGAAGACTCTAAAAAAATAATAAAATACTTATATGATACTTATAAAGATAATATTTATATAAGTATTATGAATCAATATACTCCCCTTAGAAAACTAGAAGTAGATAACTTAAATAGAAAATTAACTGATAAAGAATATGATGAAGTAATAGATTATGCTTATGATATTGGAGTAAGAAATGCCTTTATTCAAGAAGGAGAAACTCAAAGTGATAGTTTTATTCCTATATTTAGTGATGAGGTATAACGCAAGAATTATAATATGTCAAAAAGAAGTGACCCCTCCGGTTAACGGTGGTACCACTTCTTTCTAAATATATTGTACTATAAATTGTCAACCAAAAATTTGACATACATTTGTATTTATGCTATAATAAAAATCACTTTGAAAAAGGGGAGGAATAATTATGAATTTATCATATGAAGAATTTATTAAATTATTACCAGAAGGCACTAAAGAATACGTAGATATTGTGTTAAAGTATATGGACGGATATATTGTTCGTAATAACGATATATATGTCAAAGATGATTATAACAAAGTTGTTTATAATTCAATCAACAATGACTATAAAATTAAAGCAATTTTTTTAGGAATGTTTTCTAAAAGTAGTGAATATTCTTATATTGCTAAAAAACTCTATAATAGTAGGTTTATTGGTTATAGTGGCGCTGATTATGGTGGTATATCTGTATTTATTAATGATAAAGTTGATACTAGTGTGTTTGATTTATATAAAGAATATTTCTTAATATATAGTGATAGTAGTTATTATTATGGACTTACACCACTTGAACTAGTAAATAATATTTTTAATATAGATCATAGTGTACTTGAATTTGATGATAGTAATTATAAACGCCATAGATGTTTTATAGCAAATGATGACTATAAAAGATTAAATATAGATAAAATAATCGAAGAAAAAAGAAAAGAATTTGAAAATAATTTAAGTATAGAATTATTTAGAGATACTCCAATTGATATAATACACTTAATAACTAATGCTTCAAAAATATATAATTATAATATCAAACATATAAAAGGTATGTTATATAAAAGCATTGATGATTTAATAGTAGATTCTATTTTTACAAGTTATTTATCTAGTGAAGATACTGATATAAAAAATATGGTGAAAAAATTAAATTTATCTCCTGGTATAATAGATTTTTATAGAAAACAATATCTAGAAAATACTGGAGATCTAGATTTTGAACCAAATTATTATGGTATAAAAATGTATTATGAAAAATATTACAAAGATTTAAATAGTAAAACAATAGAAAATATGTTTATTAACTTATTAAATAGAAATATTACTAATAGTACTTATGTCGAAGAATTATTAAATAAATATAATATAGATGAGAATAAAATAGTTAGTTTATTTGATACAAGAACAGAACAAGAAAAAATAAATGAAATATTAACTAACTTTAATGGTGATAGAAATAAATTAGCAAGATTAAGTAAAGTATATTCCTTAACTTTAAAGAAAGCAAATCCTATTAATAATAAATATTTAAAAACTAATGATGATATCTTATCTTATTCTTATCTTACATATTTATCTATCTATGAACAAGATAATATTTTATATCAATACTTAAAAGATAACGACATTACAATAGATAAAATCAATAATTTAGTGGAAGTTAATTTAACTGATGAAGAAATAGAAAAAGAACTTATAGACTTAAATACTATTAAAGATGTAGTATCTAAAAACATAGATGATTTTGAAGAATACTTCATTAAAGACTCAAAGTCTAATGCATTAATAGATATCTTTAATTCGTTATCTAGCAATAAAATATGTGATTTAAATAGTGAAATAGAAAACTATATAGAAAAAAAGGAATTAGAATATAAAGATAAAATATATCTAGAATTATTTAATGGATTAAATAAAGAAACTATATCATTTATAAAAGATTTAGCATATGAAAATAAATATTTAAGTGCAAATATAAGTGATATTGATAGAAAAGACTTAATTATGTTATCTATAATGTATAGTGCATTTAATGTAGATAGTTTAAAATCTTATTTATATACAAGATATGATATAACAACTAATCTTATTGAAATATATCGTAAAAAGTCTTCTAAAAAATATGATTATACTGAAGAAGATAATATAATGTTATATAATGATTATTATGATTTTATCTTCAAAGGATATAATCAAGATATGGCTAGACAAGATATTATGCCACAACATATATTTAGAAATATTTTTAATAAATCTTTATATAATAGAGCATGTTTAGTTAAATTATTGCATCGTTTAAACCATAATTTAAGTGACTTTGATAATTTTACTGATGAATATGATAACTATTTATTAGGAAGTCAAGTAAAAGATAAAATGGAATCAATTTTTAAAGGCTTTTATAACTGTAGTGTTGAACTGAATAATAATGATAGATATTTAAATGCCTACATTGAGAATATTATCTTAAATGCCTTAGCAATAAATACTAAAATTAATGAAAATAATCCTAATTTAACTAATTTAGATAAAGAAAAATTATCTATAATGTTAAGTTATATTCTTACTTATATTGATTATATTGATGCAATTGATAAAGATAATAAATTAATATTTGGAATAAATACTTTATATAATAATGGTATAACCTTAGAATTAATATGTAAATATCTAAATACTAGTAAAGAAGAACTTAAATTTAATATACCCCCAATTAATTATAAATTATTTGATAATTATATAAAATATTTTGATTCTAACGAAAAAGAAAAGTCTTTAATGACAATAATGTCTAACTTATTTAATCCTGAAATTAATAATAGTAATATATTAAGTGTAATAGGTAATTTATCAACTGAACAATCAAGAATTTTAAATATAGAATTAAGTACATTTAAACCATATATTCCAAGTTTAAGTGAATGTATAGATAGTTTAAAATCCCTTGAAGTAAAACAAATGGATGTCGAAGATATAAATGATATGATGAGTTATGGTAATGAATTATCTAAACACTTTGTTACAATAAATGAAGAAGAACATAAATTATTAAGTGGAGATAGTAATGATAAATCCATTGCTAATATTAACGAAATAATAACAAATAGTTATGAAGTAATTGAACCTAAGAAAAGTTTCTTTAAATGGCTATTCTTAGAAGAAACAAATAATAATATTACAATAAAACTAGAAGCTATTCCTAAATTAAAAGAAGCCATTAATACAAATATAAATATACTTTCTAGTGAATTATTAACATATGATAAAATAAGAAAATATATAATAGAATATGCTAAAAAGAATAGAGAATATGTTATTAAAACTAGTGAAATAGTAGCATTACTAGAAAATAAAATAAATGAAGTAAACCCTAATGATCCATATAGTTATATAGATAGTTTACAAGTATCTTCACAATTACAAATAGCAAGAGAAAAACAAAATAGATTTAATACATCAAATCAATTATTAAATCAAGAATTATTTAAAATTAATCAAGCAATAGTAAATCACTTTATAACAATAAATGCCCTAGAAATGGCTCGTGATGACCTATTACCATTAATAAGTTCTGAAATATTAATAGCACAAGGTAATAAAGATGCAAATAGTAGTCTAGAATTATCTAAAAATATAATGGATTTATTTAAAGCAATGCTAGAAAGAAATGTTGATAGTACTAAAGAAGTATTAACTAAAATAAATAGTATTTATTCATTAAATGGTACCACAGAATTACTTAATATGCATATAAATAATTATATTAATACCATTGATAATACTACTGATAAAGAAAATTCTAAAAAATTAATCAAAGAAATATAAAAAATATGTAAAATATGTCTAAAAATAGATATATTTTACTTTTATTTTTCTAAAAATATGATATAATCTAATCATAAGGAGTTGTTAATATGGCAGAAGAAAAGAAAAATAATAATAAACCAAATGAAGCAAAACATAATAGACAAAATAATAAAGAAGTAAAAAAAGAAACGCCTAAAAAGAATAATGAAGTAGATATTGAAGCATTAAAGAAAGAATTAAAAGAAGAACTAAAAAAAGAATTAGAAGAAGAACAAAAAGAATTGACTAAAGATGCAATTAAAGAAAGCGTTCACGATGAAAATGAAAAATTAAAAGAAGACTTTAACACAAAAAAAGAAGAAGTAAAAGAAACATTAAATGAAAAGAAAGAAGAATTTAAAGAAAGTATAAATGGAGCATCAGAAGAAGCAAAAGAAAAAGCTGAAGACGCAGTTAAATCTTTCGAAGACAAAGCTAAAGAAACAGTAGAAAAAATAATGGATACCAAAGATGATACAAGTGAACACGATACAAAAGATATCGAGGCAAACAAAGGAATGGCAATTATATCTTATCTAGGACCACTTTGTTTAGTACCATTCTTAGTATCAAAAGAAAGTAAATTCTCTCAATATCATGCTAAACAAGGATTAAATCTATTTGTTATTGAAATAGTATTTGCAATAATCTCAGGATTCTTAAAATCAATTATTCAAATACCTAAAATGTGTAGTTTCTTAAATGAAGTACAAATAGAATGCGGAGTAGTTACTCCTTGGTGGTTAACAGTATCATTAAGTTTAGTTGAGTTACTTCTTGCAATAATTGCTTTAATTGGAATAGTATACGCTTGTCAAGGCAAAGCAAAAGAATTACCTCTTATTGGTAAATTTAAAGTAATAAAATAATATTCATTAACTATAAATTAATTATTAAAATAAACAGTTATATTTACTAAAAAATATAGCTGTTTTTACTTGCAAAAAAGGCGAACAGTTAACTTTTAAGTAATTTTTATTTTTCTTAAAAATTAAATATTTATTGATATTAAAAAATATAAAAATCTTTAAAAATAAGAAAAAAATAAAATGTAATATAAATTGCAAATATGTTATAATGCCTTATAAATAAAGAAAAAAATGGTATAAGATACAAAAATACGTTTTAAGAAACAAATGCAAAAAAATTAAAAAATATAAAGAACAAAACTTTTGATTTACACAAAAAAATAAAAAAAGTAAAATATAAACAAACGAACAAAAAACCATTGACGCGCTATATAAAATTATATATAATGAAATAAAATAAAAGGAGGTAACGATGAAAAAAAATATTAATTCATTATTAAAAGGAATATATGCTGGAGTAATGATTGGAATGGGAGGAACAATTTATTTAAGTATGCCTAATCCTGTAATTGGTGCTATTCTTTTTTCAATAGGGCTTCTTATGATTTGTGTATATAAAATGAATTTATATACAGGAATGATAGGTCATGTTATTGAAAATAAATTGAACTATTTTATAACTCTTATATTTACATTAATTGGTAATTTAATTGGAACTATGCTTACAGCATATTTAGTACTTAACACTAGAATTGCTAACATAAGTATAAAAGCAAAAGAAATATCTATGATAAAAATACATGATAATTATTTAAGCATTTTTATATTAGCAATGTTTTGTGGAATGCTTATGTATATTGCAGTGAATAATTATAAAAAAGGCGAAGATTCAATAATAAAATATCTATCAATAATTATATGCGTAATAGTATTTATTTTATGTGGATTTGAACATTGCATAGCTAACATGTATTATATTTCACTAGCAAAAGTCTGGTCATTAAAGGCTATATTAATTATGCTAGTAATGATATTTGGAAATAGTATTGGTTCAATAGTTATAGCACTTTTTAATAATAGAATCAAGAATAAAATATAGCTGTTTTTACTCGCAAAAAAAGGCGAACAGTTAACTTTTGAGTAATTTTTATTTTTCTTAAAAATTAAATATTTATTGATATTAAAAAATATAAAAATCTTTAAAAATAAGAAAAAAATAAAATGTAATATAAATTGCAAATATGTTATAATGCCTTATAAATAAAGAAAAAAATTGGTATAAGATACAAAAATACGTTTTAAGAAACGAATGCAAAAAATTAAAAAATATAAAGAATAAAACTTTTACTTTACACAAAAAAACAAAAAAAGTAAAATATAAAAAAACGAACAAAAAACTATTGACACGCTATATAAAATTATATATAATGAAGATGTATTAAAAAGTAGATGGAGGAATTAAGATGGTTAATACAGAAGAAAAAACAACTACACTTAAAGTAGTAAAAAGAAATGGCAAGAAAGTAGATTTTGATGGAAGTAAAATTGCTGTTGCTATAAAAAAAGGTTTTGATAGTCTAATAAGAGAAGATGAAGAACCTAAATATAATGAAAGAGATATTCAAAAAGTATATCAACATGTAATGAAAACAATTGATAAAGAATATAAAGATGCAGAAAAAATTAAAATAGAACAAATACAAGATTTAATTGAAGCATCACTACAAAAACTAAAATATGATGATGTATATAAATCATTTTCTGAATATAGAGAAAGAAGAACAGCATCTAGACAATTATTTGCAGATGAAAAGAAAATGCATAAATTTTTAAAATCACTAGAAGGTTTAGGACTTAAAAGTGCAAGCGAAGAAGATGCTAAAAGAGAAAATGCTAACATTGATGGTAATTCTGCAATGGGAACTATGTTACAATATGGTTCAACAGTAAGTAAAGAGTTTGCTAAAGCATATTTAATGAAAAAGAAATTTGCAGATGCTCATGATAATGGTGATATTCATATTCATGATATGGATTTCTTAGCAATGGGTACAACAACTTGTATGCAAATAGATTTAAATAAATTATTTAAAAATGGATTTTCTACTGGGCATGGTCATTTAAGAAGTCCTAAGGATATAATGAGTTATGGAGCACTTGCAGCAATTGCAATTCAATCTAACCAAAACGATCAACATGGTGGACAAAGTATCCCAGCCTTTGATTTCTATATGGCACCTGGAGTACTAAAAACATTTAAAAAACAATTTAAACAAGCAGTATATGAATTATTAGATTTTTCTGATTTTATTAATTTTGTTAATATGGATAAAATAGAAAAAGAAATAGACAAATTAGAAAGTATTGAATTTGATATAAATATGTTTGAAAGTTTCTTTAAAGGCAGCGAAGAAGTTAGAAAAGTATTTACTAAAGCTTATGAAATAGCTCTAGCTAAAACTGATAGACAAACATATCAAGCAATGGAAGCATTTGTACATAACTTAAATACAATGCATAGTAGAGCAGGAGCACAAGTACCATTTTCATCAATTAACTTTGGTACAGATATTAGTCCAGAAGGTAGAATGGTTACTAGAAACTATTTATTATCCGTTGATGCCGGACTTGGTAAAAATGAAACACCAATATTCCCAATTTCAATCTTTAAAGTAAAAGAAGGAGTAAATTATAATAAAGAAGATCCTAACTATGATTTATTCAAATTATCTTGTAAAGTTAGTGCTAAAAGATTATTCCCTAATTTCTCATTCCTTGATTCAAGTTTTAATAAACCATATTATAAAGAAGGAGATTTTACTACTGAAGTATGTTATATGGGATGTAGAACAAGAGTTATAGGAAATGTAGCAGATCCTAATAAAGAAATAACACCAGGAAGAGGTAATCTATCATTTACATCAATTAACTTACCAAGATTAGGTATTAAACATGGTATTGTTACAAATGAAAAAACTGATATGAAAGGTTTCTACGAAGAATTAGGAAATCTAATGGATTTAGTTAAAGATCAATTATTAGAAAGATTTGAAATTCAATGTAATAAGAGAATTTATAACTTCCCATTCTTACTTGAACAAGGAGTATGGTTAGATAGTGAAAAATTAAAACCAGAAGATAGACTAAGAAAAGTATTAAAACATGGTACATTATCAATTGGATTTATTGGACTTGCTGAATGTTTAAAAGCCTTAATCGGAGAACATCATGGTGAAAGTGATAAAGCTCAAAAACTAGGACTTGAAATAATTGGATTTATGAGAAAGAAATGTGATGAATATTCACAAGAATATAAACTTAACTTTACATGCTTAGCAACACCAGCCGAAGGACTTTCAGGAAGATTTGTTAACATAGATAAAGCTATTTATGGAAAAATTAAAGGTGTAACAGATAGAGAATATTATACAAACTCATTCCATATTCCAGTATATTATAATATCTCTATTGTAGATAAATTAAAGAAAGAAGGTAAGTATCATAAATTAACTAATGCAGGACATATAAGTTATATTGAACTTGATGGTGATACTACTGAAAACCTAGAAGCATTTGAAAAAATTGTAAGAACAATGAAAGAATGTGACATTGGATATGGTGCAATAAACCATCCAGTAGATAGGGATCCTGTATGTGGTTATGTAGGAATAATCGGAGATGTTTGTCCAGGATGTGGTAGACACGCATATGAGGGAGTTAGTGTTGAAAAAATAAATGAAATAAAAAAATGTTGTTAAAAAGGAGTAATAATTATGAAATTAGATAATGAAAAAAATGAAAAATTAGTAGGTGAGGGTGTAGGATTTGAAAGAATTAGAAGAATTACAGGATATTTAGTAGGTACAGTAGATAGATTTAACAATGGTAAAAAAGCTGAAGAAAGAGACAGAGTTAAACACAGTACCAAAGGATTACTAGATAAATAATTATGAAAATTCGTTTAGCAAGAGATTTACAACCTGATAGTATCGTTGATGGCGAAGGAATAAGGACAGTTATTTGGACACAAGGATGTATCCATAATTGTCCTTTCTGTCATAATCCAGAAACTCACTCATTTGATGGAGGAATCTTAGTAGACATATCAAGAATAAAAGAAGTATTAAAAGAAGTCAAAGGACAAACAGGAATAACTTTCTCTGGAGGAGATCCTATGGCTCAACCAAAAGAATGTATGGAAATAGCTAAATATGCCAAAGAAATAGGATTAAATGTTTGGTGTTATACAGGATATACTTATGAAAAATTATTAACAATGGGCGAAGACTATACTAATTTTCTTAAATATATTGATGTTTTAGTAGATGGTCCATTCCTTATAAAAGAAAAAAGTTTTGATGTTAAATTTAGAGGTTCTAAAAATCAAAGACTAATTGATGTAAAAAAAACATTCAATAATAATAAAATTGTTTTATATGATGAAGAAGTAAAACAAGAAACTAAAAAAAGAAGAATGTATATATAAACTATTATTATAGGGGGTACTTTAAAATGAAAATAGAAAAATATAAAAAAATAAAAGAAGACTTATATAGAGTATTACTAGATAATGGTGAAATAATTGATATTTATGAAGATGTTATATTAGCAAATAATTTATTATATAAAAGTGAAATAGATCAAAATCTATTAGATAAAATAAATATAGAAAATAATTATCAATTAGCATACAATATTTCTGTTAAATATATAATGGTAAGACTAAGAAGTATAAACGAAATAAAAGTATACTTAACTAAAAAAGGTTATAGTAAAGATGTAATAGATAAAGTAATAGAAAAATTAATTAAAAATAAATTACTTGACGATGAAATCTTTACTAAAGCTTACATTAATGATAAACTTAATTTTACTAATGTAGGAAAATATAAATTAATTAGTGAATTAACTACTAAAATGAAAGTAGATAATAGTGTAGTATATAATGTATTAGAATCCTATGAAGAAGTATGGAATGATAGAATAGACAAATTAATTAATAAATATTTAAAATCAAATAAAAAATATAGAGGAAATACTCTAAAAAATAAATTATATATATATTTAGTTAACTTAGGATATGATAAAGATAAAGTAATATCTGTCTTAAATAATTATGATTTTTAGTAAATTTAGTATAAAATAAAATATTTAGTTCATTATATTAATGGTGATAAAATGAAAAAAATAATTTTATTAGGAGTAACAATAATAACTTTACTAACTATCTTAGTAGGATGTTCTCTATCTAATACTCCAACTTCTAAAGTTGAAGAGTTATTTTCAAAATATCAAAGATTAGATACTGACATAAGTGATGAAATAGATACATTGTTATCTACTGAAACATTAACTAATGATCAAAAAGATAGATATAGAAAGTTAATAGAAAATCAATATAGAAATTTAACTTACGAAATAAAAGATGAAAAAATAGATGGAGACATTGCAGTAGTAACCACTCAAATTGAAGTATTAGATTATAGAAAAGCAATTAGCGAACTTAATACTGAAGTTGGTAATGATTATGATATCTTAGAATACAATAACAAAAAGTTAGACAAACTAGAAGAAGTTAAAGATAAAGTCGCATACACTATAGAAATAAATGTCGTAAAAGATGATAATGGTAATTGGAAACTATCTAACTTATCAAGTAATGATATAAAGAAAATACAAGGAATGTATTAATATATACCTTGTATTTTTTAAGTTCTTAATATATAATTATATAGAAAGGAATAAGATATGAATTATAATTTTAAAAATAAAGATACCCTAGAAGTATTTAATGAAAGATGGAGTGTTAATCATAAAAAAATAGATAAACAAGTAATAAAAAATAATATAAGAAATAGTAATACACCATCATTTATTGCAAAAAGAATAACAAATAATATTAATGCAGTAAAAAATAGCGAAAACAATAAATTTATGTCTAAATTTAAGTGATATTATGGAAGATTTATACAAATATGAAAAAGAACTAAGAAGTAAAAATATAAATATAATTGGTGGAGTAGATGAAGTAGGTAGAGGACCATTAATAGGTTCTGTAGTAGCGTCTTGTGTAGTACTACCCAAAGATTTTGTATTAGAAGGCCTAACAGATTCTAAAAAATTATCTGAGAAAAAAAGAGATGAATTCTACAAAATAATCAAAGAACAAGCCTTAGCAATAGGAATAGGTATTGTAGATAATAAAGTAATTGATGAGATAAATATTTATGAAGCTACTAAAATAGCCATGAAAGAGGCAATTAAACAAGTAGAGAGTCAAATAAATTTAGAACATGTTTTAATTGATGCCATGAAACTTGATTTAGATATACCTTCAACTAGTATAATAAAAGGAGACGCTAAAAGTATCTCTATTGCAGCAGCATCCGTAATAGCTAAAGTAACAAGAGATAAAATGATGTATGATTTAGACAAAATATATCCTATGTATGACTTGAAAAATAATAAAGGTTATGGTACTAAAAAACATATGGAAGCAATTAAAACATATGGAATTACTAAATATCACAGAGTAACCTTTAATCCAGTTGGGCAATATAAGGATAAAGTTATTGACTAATATTTTAACTTATAGATGTAATTTCTAAGGACTAACCTAGTTCTTTTTTTCATATAATTAACTGGTGACATAGATGAAGAAAATACTTATAATTTTTATTTCAATGTTTATATTTATTCCTAAAGTTAATGCAAGTACTACTACTGCACATAGTTATACCTTAATGGATATGACGACAGGTAGAGTATTAAGTTCAAAAGATAAAGACAATCCCATGTTAATTGCCTCAATTACCAAAATAATGACTGCCATAATAGTAATAGAAAATACCGATATATCTAATATTATAACTGTAGATGATTCTATCCTAAAAGCATATGGTTCTGGAATATATATTCAACTTGGCGAAGAAATGAGTGTTAAAGATATGCTATATGGATTAATGTTAAGAAGTGGTAATGATGCTGCAGTAATGCTTGCTACTTACATATCAAATAGTGAAGAAGAATTTGTTAAACTAATGAATAATAAAGCCAAAGAATTAGGAATGAAAAACACTAGATTTAATAATTCAAGTGGTCTAGATGAAAAAGGAGGAAATTACTCAACTAGTTATGACATGGCCTTATTAACAAGATACGCAATGCAAAATGAAACATATAGAGAAATCGTAAAAACTAAAAATTACATAGTTAAAACTAATTATAAAACATACTCTTGGACTAACAAAAACAAACTATTAAATTATGATTATATAACTGGTGGTAAAACAGGATATACTGAAAAAGCTCATAGAACATTAGTAAGTACTGCCTCACTAGATAATATGAATTTAGTAGTAGTAACATTAAATGATAGTGATGATTGGAATACTCATACAAGCTTATATAATTATGCTAAAGAAAATTATACCTCATATAAAGTATTAAATAAAAGTAAATTTAAAATCGAAGGAGATACTTACTTCAAAGGAAAATTAGTAATAAAAGATGATTTATATATACCACTTAAGAAAGAAGAAACATCCAGTCTAATTAATCATATCAAACTATATAAAATTAATAATTATAAAGATAATCAAGTAGTAGGTGAATCTCAAATAATTTATAAAAATAATATCTTATATTCTGTACCTATATATATAAATAAAGAAGAACCAAAAGAAAAATTATCTTTAATAGATAAAATTAAGAAGTGGTTTAATGATTAATTATATTTGGGCAATATTTATTTTAGTAGGTATAATATATGGAATAATATCTGGCAATAGTGAAATGATTAATAATACCTTAATAAATTCAGGATCTAATGCCATAGAAATTATTTTAAAATTAATACCACTTTTATGTTTATGGCAAGGAATAATGAAAATAGCCGAAGACTCAGGATTAATTAATATTTTAAGCAAACATTTAAGTAAATATATTAAAGTATTATTTCCAGAATTACCCAGTAATAGTGATGCCATAACTTATATATCTACCAATATCATTTTAAATATGCTTGGCGTAGGTAATGCTGCCACACCATTTGGTTTAAAAGCAATGAAATCTATGCAAGAATTAAATAAAAAGAAAGACACTGCCTCAAGAAGTATGATAACATTTTTAGTAATAAATACTTCCTCCGTTACAATAATACCTACCACCATAATAAGTTTTAGAGTATTACATAATTCCGTTAATCCCACAAGTATTGTACCACTTTGTATAATAACAACAATTCTATCATCTTTAATAGGTATTATCTTAGATAGATTATTTTACTTATTAACAAGGAGAAAATATGAAGTTAATAGCTAATTTAATTATACCTTTTATTACTATATTTGTATTAGTTTATGGACTAATAAAAAAAGTAGATGTCTATGACTCATTTATCAAAGGAGTAAAAGAAGGCTTATCTACATCACTAAGTATTTTTCCTACAATTATGGCAATGATAATAAGTATTAATTTATTAATAAATTCTAATATCATTTTAAAAATTACTAGCCTTTTATCACCAATATTATTAAAAATAGGTTTTCCTAGTGAAGTATTAACATTAGCATTACTTAGACCAATATCATCATCATCTAGTTTAATAGTAATGGATAATTTACTAAAAGTACATGGAGTAGATAGTTATATAGGAAGATTATCTAGTATTATTCAAGGAAGTACAGATACTACTATTTATATATTAGGAATGTATTTTTCTTCAGTTGGTATTAAAAAAATAAGATATTCTTTGTTAGTAGGATTACTTGCAGATTTATCATGTGTAATTATTGCTACAATCGTAGTAAACATATTCACTTAAAGAAAAACAACCCTAAATTAGGTTGTTTTTGCATGAGTTAGAATTAGAGCAATTATTATCTAATGAATTTTTGCATCCATGACATTCATTCATGTTATTAGTAGCATTACTATTCATAGAGTTTTTATTATTTTTTGCTCTATTGCTATTTTTCTTAGCCATTTTTCATCACCCAATATTATTATTGGTATTTATACTTATTATATGTATGTAAATATTTGGCAATATTTATAAATTATTATTTTAGTAGTAAGAAATATTAAATTGTAATATCAGAACTTTGTAAAAAGTTTTTTTATTTTTCGTTTAAGGTATGAAAAACTATTTTTAATTTTTTTTATGTCAAATTTTATACTTTTACTTGACTTTAAATTTTAATCATTTATAATAAATAATCACAAAAGGATATATAATGTCCAAGTAATAAAAAAAGTATAAAAAAATATAATTTATATGAATAGGGTGGTTTTAATGAATAATAAAGAACTTAGAAAATTAGGAAGAAAAGATTTATTAGAAATAATACTTGCGCAAACTAAGAGAATTGAAGAATTAGAAACTGAATTAAAGAAAACTAATTCAGAATTAAATTCTAAAAAAATAGCAATTGAAGAATCTGGTTCTATCGCAGAAGCTATCCTTAGATTAAGTGATATATTTAATGTTGCTCAAACTACTGCAGATAAATATGTTAATACAGTAAAAGATAACAATAAAAAATATGAAATTAAGATGCAAAAAGAGTATGATAGGCAAAAAGATAAAATGCTTAAAAAAGTAGAAAAAGAATGTGAAAAAAGAAAAAAAGAAGCAGATGATTATATAAAAGATATTGAACAAAAAGTAAATGAATTAGTAAGTGGTAATGCTGATATTCCTCTTGGAATAAAAAAATCTAAAAGGAAGAAAAGTGTATGAGTAAAAAAGAAAAAGTAATACCCACTAACTTATCAATTAGTATTTTGGAAGAAGAAATAAAAAGAGAAAAATATAAATCAAAATATACTAAGATATTAAGAAGTACAATATATGCTTTAATAATAATAGCATCTATATCTGCACTTATTGGTACATTCATTATGCCAGTACTTGAAGTAAATAATACTACAATGAAACCATTACTAGAAAATAATGAAATAGTATTATCATTAAAAACTAAGAAATTAAAACAAGGTGATATAATTGCTTTTTATCAAGGTAATAAAATACTTATTAAAAGAGTAGTCGCAGTACCAGGCAATTATATAAGTATTGATGAAGAAGGTAATGTTTATGTTGATGGTAAAGTATTAGATGAACCTTATGTAACAAATAAACAAAAAGGAGAAACCAATATAGAATTTCCTTATCAAGTACCAGATAGTGAATATTTTGTACTTAGTGATGAAAGAGACAAAACAACCGATTCAAGAAATGAAGATATTGGATTAATAAAAAAAGATAATGTAATAGGTAAAGTAATATTTAGGGTTTGGCCATTTAAAAAACTAGGAGCAATATAATATAAAAATTCAGGGAGGTTAATATGAAAAATATAAAGAAAATATTTATTATACTTATTACTTTATTAGTTTGTATAAACACTACGATTAGTGTTATTGCAGACACAATTCCAACAAATAATGAACAACAAATAACAAAAAATGGTGGTGAAGAAGTTGGAGATGGCGTTAAAATTAGTAAGATGATTTATCCTACTGATATAGAAAACTATTTTGATATCGTTCTTAATGTTCAAACTAGAAGAAAAGCTGTTCCACAAGATTTAGCAGTAGTAATAGTAATGGATATATCTCGTACGATGGTTCAGTATAAGGTTGACAATGAAGGAATAACAAGATTGAAATCTGCAGTAAATGCAGGAGAAAAGTTTATAAGAGATTTTGCAACTTATTCATCATCATCTTTATCAGATAGAAAGATAGGATATGTTGACTTTAATACAAATGCTTATAAAGTATTTGATTTACAAAATTGTGATAGTCAAGATAAAGCAAATAATTTAATTAACACGATGAAGACTACTACTAATACTAAAGTATTTAATTTAATGGAAAGTGGCTCACCATCAAAAGATTCTGATGATCCATATTTTATGGATTCAAAACATACTCGTTTTACAAATATCGAAGCAGGTTTAAAATTAGCTAATGATATGTTAAGTACTTCGCAGTCTAAAAATAAATATATAATTGTTTTATCTGATGGATTTCCTACGACATATATACAAAGTGGATATAATGGTTATGATCCATATACAACAAATAGTAATATTTTATATGATTATGTGCTTGGATTGCCTTGTAGATATGGAACTGATTATAGTGAGAGGGCTGCTAGAAGGGCTCAAGAAATGGCTACAAGTATTAAATCAAAAGGAATTAAGATATTTTCAGTAGGAACTGGTATTGATAAGGGTGCTAAAACAGTTGATGAATATGCAAATTACAATCTTGATTGGAAGAAAAAGAATAAATATTCAACGGTAGATAGATATGATGAGAACTATGCAATTGGTCATAGTTTGGAAGATTTTAAAAGATGGCTTGGAGGAACAGGAAACTCTACTAATCCTGGTATTGGTTCAGGGTATGATAATGGTTACTACTTTGATACATCTGATAGTGAATCATTGAATAAAGCGTATGAAAATATATTTAAAACAATAACTAGTCTTTCAGAAGCTTCTTGGGTAGCAGAAGATCCAATGAATGATGAATCAATAAGTACAAAAAATATTGAATTTGTTGGTATATATGATAAATCAAATAATAAAGATAATATTTCTGATAGTGTTAGTTTAGGTAATAACTCAGATAACACGGCATCTTATAATCCTTCGGATGATAAAATAAATTGGGATTTAAAAAATTCAAATTATACTACATTTGTAGAAGATAATACTACTTATTATAATTATCAATTAAAATATCGTATTAGATTAAAAAATGAAAATAATGCATTTAAAACTAATGTATCTAATTTAACTAATGGTAAAACAACATTATCATATATAGTTCAGGAAAATAATAATCCTCCTGAATTAAAAACAATAGATTTCCCTATACCTGAGGTAGTTGGATATCTTGGAGAATTAACTTTTAATAAAATATCTAATTATAATAATATACCACTTAATGGTATAAAATTTGAATTAAAACATGATAGTAATTGTCTTTGTATGAAAGAAAGAAAACATATTGATGAAAATTATCATATGGAAAGTACTTCAGATAATGGAGTAGTAACATTTAATAATATTCCATCAGGACATAGTTATAAATTACATGAAGTATCTAGTGATGGATTACATGAAGTAGATAAAACCGAGTATGAAGTTAATGTATCATATGGAATAACTACTACTAATATTCAAAATAATACTATTATAAATAAACATATAAAAAAGAATTTATCCATTGAAAAGATAGTTCAAGGTATAGAAACAAATAAAGAATTTACTTTTGAATTAACTGCTACATATAATGATAGTCCTTTAGTAGGTAAATATAACATAGAAAAAAATGGTATTACAAGTGAAATAGAATTTATTGATGGTAAAACAACATTTACTTTAAAAAGTAATGAAAAAATTATAATTAAAGATTTACCATTAAGTATAAATTATAATGTTAAAGAACTTGACACAGATGGCTTTGTTGTTAAATATCAAGTTAATAATGGAGAAATTAAAATATATGATGAAAATAACCTAGAAATTATTAACTTAAATGACAACAGTAATATACTATTCATTAATGCTTCAGGATATGAATTACCTGAAACAGGAAGTAGTAGTACATTAATTTTGATAATAATAGGATATCTATTATTAATAGGACCTGTTATTTATATAGGATATGATATTTATAAAAAGAAAGGTAAAGCTGACTTTCTAAGTAAATAGCGTATCAAATCAGAGGGAGAGAGGAAAAAACATGAAAAAAATAATTAACACATTATTAGTACTTGCAGTAGTACTAGTACAATTAATTCCTTCAAGTTTAGTAAACGCTGCAACTATCAGTGGTAAAGGTGGAACAAATGGTACAATTACTATTGATAATGCAATTGAAGGAAAAACTTACACAATTTATAGAATATTTGATCTAGAATCATATTCATATGACAAAGATGACCAAGGAAATATTACAAATCCAGCATTTGTATATAAAGTTAGTGCAAATTGGACTAATTTTATAAATCAAAATACAATTAAAGGAGTTTATGTAAATGTAGATAATGATGGAGTAGTTACTTGGGTTAATGGTGCAGATGTTAGTGCATTTGCTAAATTAGCAATATCATATGCAAAAACTAATAATATAACATATGATGGACAACAAAAAGCAGAAACTACACCATTAGTATTTAGTGATTTAACATTAGGTTACTATCTAGTAGATTCTACTGTTGGTACATTATGTGGCTTAAATACAACTAAACCTAATGTAACAATTAGTGAAAAGAATGATGTTCCTACAATTGATAAAAAAGTAAAAGATGTAAATACCTGGGAAGATGAAAATAATGCTCAAATTGGAGATAAAGTAGAATATAAAACAACAATTACTGTAAAATCTGGAGCAGAAAACTATGTATTAAAAGATACAATGACTGAAGGTTTAACACCTAATAATGATGTTGAAGTATTCATTGGAAGTAACAAAGTATCAAGTGATAACTATACAATTACATATGAAAATAATGGATTTACTTTAAGTTTTAAAAACGAATATATTTCTACACTTGAAGCAGATACAGTAATAACAGTTACATATTCTGCAACTTTAAATGAAAAAGCATTAATTTGTAAACCAAATGCATGTGGACACAATGATAATAAAACATATCTAGAATATGGAGATAATAATAAAACTAATGAAGATGAAACAAGAACTTATACTTATGAATTCAAATTAGTTAAAACTAAAAAAGATGGTACAGAATTAACTGGAGCAGAATTTAAACTATATGATGCTTTAACAGGTGGAAACGAAATTAAAGTATTCGAAGTAAGCACTGGTATATATAGAGTTGCTAAGACTGCTGAAGAATTAGCATCAGCAACTACTATTAAAGCAGGTACTGCAATAATCGAAGGATTAGATAGTGACAAAACATATTACTTAGAAGAAGTTGTTCAACCAGCAGGTTATAATAAATTAACTAGTCGTGTTGAAGTAAAACTAAATGAAAAAACAGGACTTGGAGAAACTACTAATGTTATCGAAGTAGTAAAAACAGTAATTAACTATACTGGTACTGAATTACCTTCAACTGGTGGAATTGGTACAACATTATTTATTACTATTGGTAGTATCTTAGTATTAGCAATGGGTACAATACTAGTAACTAAATTAAGAGTTTCTAAAATGGAAATATAATAAAAAAGTCAGCTTAAATATATTAAATACTAGGGGAAATAGAAATATTTCTCCTAGGTAATAATATTAAAAGGAGGTAAATACTTATGAAAAAGCATAAAATAACATTTATATTAATCTTATTCTTTTTCATAGGCCTTTTAATCCTAACATATCCAATGATTAGTGATTATTTTAATCAAAAAACACAATCTAGAGTAATAACAGACTATGAATCATTACTTAATAATATAGAAATTAAAGACTATAGTTTGGAATTTGATAAAGCAACTGATTATAATAATAGATTAAAAGACTTAGCTAATCCACTTTTAACATATGATACCTTAAGTGATTATAATGATATATTAAATATAAATTCTAATGGTATGATGGGATATATTACCATTGATAAAATAAAAGTGGAGTTACCTATATATCATGGAACAAGTAAAGATGTACTATCTACCGCAGTAGGACATATCGAAGGAACAAGTATTCCAGTCGGAGGAAGTTATACCCATAGTGTATTATCTGCCCATCGTGGACTACCTTCTTCAAAACTATTTACTGATTTAGATAAACTAGAAATAGGAGACATTTTCACTATAACAGTATTAGATAAAGTATTAACTTATGAAGTAGATAAAATATCTATAGTTAAACCAAATGAAATAGATGAATTAAAAATAGATGAAAATGATTATGTAACATTAAGTACTTGTACACCATATGGAATAAATACTCATAGATTATTAGTTAGAGGTAAAAGAATAGAAAATATTGAAGCAAAGAAAAAATATATAACTACTGAAGCTTTTAAAATAGATAATTTAATAGTTACCCCTTTAGTAGCAATACCTATAATATTAATATTACTTTTAATAATAGTATTTAAACCGGTAGAAAAAACTAAAATTAATATAGATAAATATATTTATCCATCAAAAAAGGAGGAAAAATAATGAAAAAGATTAAATATTTAACTATTCTGTTATTATTATTAATTAGTCCAATTTCTGTAAAAGCAGATATCGTAGACTTTAATAAGAAAGGAACAATTACTATTGAATTAATAGAAAGTACTGATAATACTAAAGTAAGTGATGCAGAAATAACTATATATAAATTAGCAGATGCTATAGACTTAAATAATAATTTATCATTTAAATTTATCAGCGAATTAAATGAATGTAGAGTTAATTTAATGGAGTTAAAAGAAGTTACCACTGAATTAAATGATTGTATAAAAGATAAAACATTACCTAGTTATAAAGGTATAACTAATAATGAAGGTATAGTTAAATTTAATGATTTAGATTTAGGATTATACTTAGTAAAAGAAACTAAAACTAGTGAAAAATATTCTATATTTGAACCATTTTTACTTATGATACCTTTACAAGTTAATAATAACTGGACATATGATATCTTATCTAATCCTAAAACTGATATAATTAAATTAATAGATATCATAGTAAAAAAAGAATGGAATAATGATACCTCAAATAAATTACCGGAATTTGTTACAATTGAATTACTAAAAGATAATGAAGTAATGGATAAAGTAATATTAAATGAAGAAAATAATTGGACTTATACTTGGAAAAATATTGAAAAAAGTGATAAATATAAAGTAAGAGAAATAGATATACCTACAGGATATACTCCAACATATAGAAATTATGAATATACATTTATAGTTACAAATACAAATACTTTAATTAAAACTGGTACAAATACTATTCTTATAGAATTATCTTTATTATTAGGATTAGTATTAATAATTACAGGTATATTATATAATAAAAAGGTAAATCATGAATAAATTTAGTAAATACTTAATAATATTAGGAATACTATGTATATTATTATCTATAACTTTATATATTAAAAATAAATATCAAGAATTAGATACAGGAAAAAAATCAAAAGAAATATTAGATATAATAGAAACTAAAATAAATGTAAGTGACAAAGAAGAAATAAAATCTAATACTGAAGACTTAGTATTAAATATATCAGGATATGATTATATTGGGGTAATAAGTATCCCTTCATTAAATATTAAATTACCTATAATGCGTGAAACTGATTATGATAGATTAGCTATTTCACCTTGTAAATACTATGGAAATATAAATACTAATGATTTAGTATTATGTGCTCATGATTATGTTAATCAGTTTGGTAAAATTAGTAATTTAAAGGAAGATGATATCGTAATAATAACAGATGTACTAGGTAATAATTATGTATATAAAGTAGTATTAACCGAAGAATTAAATCCTACAGACATAACTAATATGATAGAGAGTCCTTTTGATTTAACCTTATATACTTGTAGTTATGGAGCATTAAAAAGAATTACAGTAAGATGTAATAGAATATATGATTATATTTAATTTATACGGCTTATACTTCGTTATTCGCCGTTTTCTAATGCCTAAGGTCATTAGAAAAAAACATTTGACAAAATAATAATTTATGTTATACTTATGTTGTAGTAATTCAATTAGTTCATTCGCGTTTTACTACCAGTAAACTTATGTTTAAAGGAATAATGATGAGCCTTAAGAATCTCTTCATGAATGACAATAACGATACACAAATTTTTGTGGTTAGTTTTTGTGTTCATGAAAGGAGGTTCTTTTTATATTATAACCACAGTATAAATTATTAAGGAGAGTGAAATTATGAAAACAAATGAAAAAGAATATTATGAAAAAGAAAAGAATTGGGATTTTAGTAATTTTAATTTTATAAGTGAAAAGTTAACTAATTGGGATATGTATGAAATATTAAATAATGTTACAAATAAAGATTCTAAAATATTAGATTTAGGAACAGGTGGAGGAGAAAAACTACTTGCACACTTTCCAGAAGTAAAAGAAATACTAGGAACAGATTATTCTAGTGGTATGATTGAAACTGCAAATAAAAATTTAAAAATAAGCAAAAGAAAAAATATTTCTTTCAGAGTTATGGATAATTTAAATATGGATGTAGAAGACAATTATTATGATGTAGTGGTAGCAAGAAATACTGTAATAGATGCTAAACAAATTTATAATACATTAAAAAAAGATGGTTACTTAATTGTAAGAGGAGTAGATAAGTATGATTGTTATGAATTAAAATTAATATTTGGTAAAGGGCAAGGAATACTAGATAAAAAGCCAATAAGTATAATAGATTATGAAAATATTATAGCTTCAGGATTTAAAGATGTAGAACTAATACCTTTACATGTAAGAGAATACTTTAAAACTAAAAAAGATTTATATAACTTCTTATTAAAAGTACCTATAATAGATGACTTTGATGAAGGTATTATAAATCATAATAAAAATATTGATATGAATAAATTAAATTATTACATAGAAAGAAATACATATCCAAAAGGAATTAGATTAGTAAGAAGATATTATGGTATAGTAGGAAGAAAATAATTTTATAAAGTCATTTCGCAAAATAGAAAAAAATGACTTTTGCGAAATAAGAAACATTTATATAAAATAATTAAGTTTAGTAGATATAAAAGATTATTTGTTGCTTTGCTCTAAAGATTATATTAAAAATGATGAATTAGTAAATTTTCTAATTGGATTTGAAGTAATAAATGGTTATTATGATGTAGTAATTGATTTAATTTATAGTTTTTCTTTTATATAAAAAATATTGATAATTTAAAATTATGTATTAATTATTAATATTTTTTTCTATATATATTTCTTTAATTATATTATATTTAATATTATTTTGTTTTAATATTTCTAATAAATTATTACTAACATTTAAGTTATATTTAACTATATCTTTATATTCTTTATTTAATATTTTTATATCTTTAAGTAAATAATCAATATGCTTTATATCATTAAAATTAAAGATAATATCTATATTATATCCTTTGATAGTATCTATAATATTTACTATATCAAGAGTCTTACTTACTGAATTAGTGTATGCTCTAACTAAACCACCTGCACCTAATTTAATACCTCCGAAATATCTAGTTACAATAGCTAAAACATTGTTTAAATCTTTATGTTCTAATACTTTCATCATAGGTATACCTGCAGTACCACTTGGTTCACCATCATCAGAACATTTTCTTATATTATCAACAATATATGCATAGCAATTATGATTAGCATCCCTATATTTATCTTTAATTAAGTTTAAATATTTATTAACTTCCTCAATATTTTCTACGATAAATAAATTAGTAATAAACTTAGAATTTTTAATTATTATAGTATTTTCTATATTATTTGATATTCTTTTCATATTATCCCTCAGGAATAATTATAACTTAAAATTTATAAAAAGTAAAATTATATTTACTAGTCAATAAATACTATTATTTTTAAAATTAATTTGTTATAATAGATATAGAAAAGAGTGATATAATGAATTATAAATTTAATGATGATACTTTAATACATGGTATTAGTTTTAATCCAATGAAGTTAGAAGGTATATTAAAATATGGAATAGTAAGTGAAAATTATGCTAGGAGTAATAATATACCATATTCAAAGAATTACAATTTTACAATAGATGAAGAAATTAAAGATAAAGATAGTATTAATAAATTAATTATGGATGCTAATAAAGATAATATTTATTTAGTTAGATATTTATATGTATCTGATGATCCATTAAGTGCTTATAATATGTATATTAAAAATGGTATTAGTATAATTATTGAAGATGTTCCTTTTATATATGATAAAAATAAAGAACTTCTTAAAAGGAGTGATGAAGTAGTAGTAAAAGAAAGTATTAGTCCATCAAATATAACAGGTATTATGATACCAGAAGATTATAAAGATAAACCTTTAAATGAAGTAATGATGTTACCTAAAAATATCTTAAATTATAATTTAATTAAAAGTAGTGCAATTGAATTAGTTAACTATTTACAAAGTAATAATTATGAAGTAGATATTACTGAATTATCATATTTATTAAAAGATTTAGGTATAGCAAATAAATCTGTTAATTCATTATCTAAAGATAATATTGATTATAATGATGCTTTAAATGATTATAAAGATATAATTAATGATATAAATTATTTCCTTAGTGAAAATGTATATAATTATTTTTCTAGTATTTTAGGTAAGAGTGCTACTGTATTAGATATGGTAGAGTTTATTAATAATAAATATAATAAAGATATAGTAATAGAAAGTATGCAAGGTAAAACAAGATGATTGAGGAAAAATTAAGTAAAGTACCACATACACCTGGATGTTATCTTATGAAAAATAAAGATAATGTTATAATATATGTAGGTAAAAGTAAAAATTTAAAGAATAGATTAAGTTCTTATTTTAAACAATCTCATACAGGTAAAACTGCTAGATTAGTTAGAGATATTTATACTTTTGATTATATACTTACTTCAAGTGAATTAGAAAGTTTACTTTTAGAAATAAATTTAATTAAAAAGTATAATCCTAAATATAATATAATGTTAACAGACGATAAAAGTTATCCTTATATTGAATTAACTAATGATAATATACCTAGATTAATAGTAGTTAGAAATCCTAAAATTAGTAAAAAGAATAATTATGTATTTGGACCATATCCAAATGTATCTGCTGCTAGAAAAACAGTAGAATTATTAAATAGATTATATCCAATTAGAAAGTGTAAGAATTATTCTAAAAAAGAATGTTTATATTATCATATAGGAGAGTGTTTAGGTTATTGTACTAATAAAGTAGATATAAATTTAGTTAATAAAATGAAGGAAGAAATAATATCTTTTTTAAATGGTAATGATAAGATAGTTACTGATAAATTAAAAGAAAAGATGGAAAGTTATGCAGAAAAATTAGAGTTTGAAAAAGCTTTAGAATATAAAGAATTGTTAGACTATGTAAATATTACTTTAGAAAAACAAAAAGTAGAATTAGATGATAAAGTAAATAGAGATGTAATAGGGTATTATACTAAAGATAATTATTTATCTATATCAATTTTATTTATTCGTGGAGGCAAATTATTAGATAAGAAAAGTGTTGTATTTCCTATGGTAGATACTTTAGAAGAAGAGTTATCTACATATATTTATAAATTTTATTTTGAACATACAATAAGACCAAAAGAAGTATTAGTAAGTGGTATAGATAATGAAGTATTTAGTAATTCTTTTAATATTAAATTTATTACTCCTGAAAAAGGTAGTAAAAAGAAATTATTAGATTTATCTAATGAAAATGCTATGGTATGTTATAATGAGAAAGTATCTTTAATGTTAGAAAAAGAAGAAAATTTATTAGATTCAATGAGGACGCTAGCAAGTCTACTTAATATACCTAAGGTTAGTAGAATTGAATTATTTGATAACTCTAACTTATTTGGTAGTTTTAATGTATCTGGTATGGTTGTATTTATTGATGGTAAACCTGCAAAAAGTGAATATAGGAAATTTAAGATAACTAATAATGTTAATGATGATTATGGTACCATGAAGGAAGTTATTTACCGAAGATATTTTAGAGTATTAAAAGATAAGTTAGAACGCCCTGACTTAATAATTGTAGATGGTGGACTTGGACAAGTTAATGTTTGTGAAGAAATAATTAATTCTTTGAATATGAATATACCTGTCGCAGGACTAAAAAAAGATGATAGACATAGTACTAATATGTTAATTACAAGTGATAGGGAAATAGTACTTGATAAGAAGAGTAATTTATTTTTACTTTTAACTAGAATGCAAGATGAAGTACATAATTATACAATTAGTTATCATAAGAATTTAAGAAGTAAGGGTGCTTTAGCAAGTATTTTAGATAATATACCTGGAGTAGGAGAAGTTAGAAGAAATAAACTGTTAAAGAAATATAAAACAATAGATAATATGAAGAATGCTAGTATTGAAGAATTAAGTGAAATATTACCTAGTGAGATAGCTAAGGAATTTAAGGAATATTTATTGAATAATTCTTAGATGTATTCTATGCCATTACATAACTTAAAAGTTATTACATGATTTTAAAAGCCTTAAAAAGTCTTTTAAAAGAATTTAGATACCTTAAAAAGTTATCTAAATTTAATTGTTTGTATAGATTATAGTTAATATTTATGATAAAATAATTATTAGTGCAAGAATATTTTATTGTAGGAATAGTTAGTTAGTACTAAGCCGAATTTTGTGAAAAAACAATTAAATAAATAAAGAAATGAGTGAAGTTTATATGGATGAATATAAAAGTATGAGAGAATTATTTAATAGTTTAAAGCCTGCGTTTGATGTTAAATTAAGATTAATTAATAAAGATTATGATTATATAACTAGAACTGATATATGGAATTATTTAAAGATAAATAAATGGTGTAAGGATGTTAATTTAAGTATATCTGAAATGGTTGATGATATAATGATGGTTGATATTTATAAAGTAGATAGATTTTTAAAAGATCATTTAAAGAAAAATGATAGAAATATGTTATAGAGGTAAAGAAATGAATGAATTAAAAATAAATCATGTATATAAACATTTTAAAGGAGATTTATATTTAGTATTAGATGTTGCAATAAACAGTGAAACTAATGAAGAAATGGTTGTATATAGAGCATTATATGGTGAAAATAAATTATATGTAAGAAATAAAGATATGTTTTTAAGTGAAGTAGATCATAATAAATATCCTAACTTCAAAGAAAAATATCGTTTTACTTTACAAAATATTAAAAGCGTTAAAGAAAAATAGAAAGAAGTGAAAGTATGAATTTTAATTTAATTATGTTAATATTAGGTATACTTTTAGTTATATCTATTATATTAATTTTAGTTATAAAGAATAAAAAGTTTAAAGTAATACCAGGTATATTAATATCTCTTGTTATTGCTATAAGTGGTAGTTTATATTTACCTAAATTAATGGATAAAATTAATTATGGATTAGATTTACAAGGAGGATTTGAAGTATTATATCAAGTTAGTCCAATTGAAGGAGAACTTAATAGTGATATGGTATATAATACTTATAAATCTATATTAAAAAGAATAGATATTTTAGGAGTTAGTGAACCAGAAATATCTATTGAAGGTGAAGATAAAATAAGAATAAGACTTGCAGGAGTAAAAAATAAAGATGAAGCAAGAGAAATATTATCTTCAACTGCAGTTTTAACATTTAGAGATCCTTCGGATAATATCTTATTAACTTCTGATGTTCTTGGAGGTAATGCAAAAGTATCTACAGATAATCAAGGAAGATATGTAATAAGCTTATCAATAAAAGATAAAGATGCTTTTTATGAAGCTACTAAAAAAGTAAAAGATATGATGGATAACAGAATGGTTATTTGGTTAGATTTTGAAGAAGGAGTAGATTCATTTAGAAAAGAAGAAAAGAAATGTGGTAGTGATAGTTCTAATTGTTTATCTGCACCATATGTAAATGAAGCTTTTGCTAGTGATGTTGTAATTCAAGGAAACTTTACTAAAGAATCTGCAAAGAAATTAACTGATTTAATTAATTCAGGAGCATTACCTACAAAATTAGAAGAAATATCTAGTCGTACAGTGGAAGCTTCTTTTGGAGAAAATGCTTTAAATAAAACATTAATTGCAGGTGTTATTGGAATAATTTTAGTAATTATATTAATGATTATAATATATAGATTTTCAGGATTTATTACCGGAGTTTGTTTTATAATTTATACTGTTTGTTCATTATATATATTCTATTTAATAAACGGAGTATTAACATTACCTGGTATTGCTGCAATGTTACTAGGTATAGGTATGGCTGCAGACTCTGCAATTATATGTTATGAAAGAATTAAAGAACAATTAAAAATAGGTAATAATTTAAGTAAATCCTTTGAAATAGGTAATAAAACTTCATTAAGTAGTATAATAGACTCTAATATTACTACAATAATTGTAGCAATCATATTATTTATTCTTGGACAAAGTAGTGTTAAAGGATTTGCTACTATGTTAATTATTAATATTATTGTTACTGTTATAGTAATGGTATATTTAGAAAGACAAATATTAAAATTATTTATTAAAACAACATACTTTGATGATAAATTAAATTTATTTATTGGAATAAGTAAAAAGAAAATAACTAAATCAAAAGAAATAGAAGTTCCATTTAAAAAGTTAAATTTTATTTCTATTGCTAAAAAATATACAATTGGTATACTTGTAGTTATAATAGTATGTGGTATTGCTACTATATTTACCAAATATAATCTAGGAGTAGATTTTACTGGTGGTACTAGTATTACTATTAATAATAATACTGATTTAACTAATGATATAAAAGAGTTAAACTATACTTTAAAAGATTATAAAATAGAAAATAATAATTCTACATATATAATTGATGAAGTATTAAATAAAGACGAAATAAAAAGTTTAAATAATTATATTGAATCTAATTATGAATTATCTTCAGATATCTATGTAGTAAGTGATGTAGTTAAAAAAGAATTAGTTAAGAATGCTATTAAAGCTTTAATTATATCTAGTATTGCAATTATCATTTATGTAAGTATTAGATTTAAGTTTAATTATGCTATTAGTGGTATTATTGCTTTATTACATGATGTAGTATTAACTATATTATTCTTTGGATTATTTAATATAGAAATAAATTCTACCTTTATCGCAGCAATTCTTACTATAATAGGTTATTCAATTAATGATACTATTGTAACATTTGATATGATAAGAGAATTATATAAAGAAAAGAAGAATGTTAAAACTAGTGAAGATATAAATAAAATAGTAGATACTAGTGTTAAAAGAGTATTATCTAGAACTATATTAACTAGTGTTACTACAATTATACCTGTAATTATGTTACTTATTATGGGTGCTAAAGAAATAGTTAATTTTAATATAGCATTACTCGTAGGATTTATTTTTGGTACATTATCAAGTATCTTTGTATCTAATTATTTATGGAGTAAATTAGAGTACATTAGAATTACTAAGCCAATCAAAGATGATGATGACGACGAAATAACTGAATATAAAGTAAAAGGAATTAATTGTTAAAAGTACTTAAGAAAAACTTAAGTATTTTTCTTGAAATTTATTAAAGTTAAAGATTTACAATCTTTTATTCTTATTGTATAATTAATTTAGAGGTGCTATATGCTAAGAGTATGTAATGTAACAAAAAAATATGGAGATTTAGTTGCAGTAAATAATTTATCTTTTGAAGTAGAAAAAGGTGAAATATTTGGCTTACTAGGATTAAATGGTGCAGGTAAAACTACAACTTTTAGAATGATTTTAGGTTTAATTGATGACTATACTGGTAATATATATTTAGATAATAAAAAGATAGATTATAGTATTACTGATAAGATAGGATTTTTAACTGAAGAAAGGAGTTTATTATTAAAGTTAACAGTTTTAGAACAAATAAAATTCTATGGTGTACTTAAAGGTATGGATGAAAATACTATTGAAAAGAAATTAGATTATTATTTAGATTTATTTAATATTAAAGAATATAAGAATAAGAAAATAAAAGAATTATCTAAAGGTAATCAGCAAAAGATACAATTTATTAGTGCTATTATTCATGAACCTAAATTACTTATATTAGATGAACCTTTTAGTGGACTTGATCCTATTAATGTAGAATTATTTAAGAGTGTTATAATTTCTTTAAAGGAAAAAGGTACTAGTATAATATTTTCTACTCATAGAATGGAACATGTAGAATTATTTTGCGATAAGATAGTTATTTTAGTTAAGGGTAATAATGTTTTAAGCGGTAGACTTAAAGATATAAAAGAAAACTATAAAAAGAAAAATATATTTATTAAAGGTGAAGTTGATATTGATAAAATTAAATCATTAGAAGGTGTAATTAATGTGATAATGGAAAATGATAAATATATTGTTAAAATTAAAGATAATAGTTATATAGATAGTGTATTTAAAATTGTATCTAAGGGTAAAAATATTCAAGAATTTTTTGTCGAAGATGCAAGTTTAAATGAAATATTTGTTAATGTAGTAGGTGAAAACTATGAATAAGAAATTATGGTATTTAACTAGGTTAAGCCTAAATAAAAAAATTAAATCTAAATGGTTTGTAGTAGCCAATATAATAATATTAATTGTTCTAATAGGTATATTAAATATAGATTATATTATTAAATTATTTGGGGGGGATTTTGATAAATTTACTAATATATTAGTTGTAGATAATACTAATTATGTATATGATGATTTAGAGAATATTTATAATGAATCTAGTAAATATATTGAAGATATTAAAAATAGTACAATTACTTTATCTGATAAAACTACTGAAGAATTAAAGGAAAATTTAAAGGACAAAGATATAATACTTGAAATAAATAATGATAATGATAATTTTATAAATGCTAAAGTTATTGTTAATGGTAGTGTAGACACAATAATATATCAATTTATTACTACTAGTATTAATCAAGTAAAAACAAATGTTGCCTTAAATTCATATGGTATTGATAAAGATACAATGGATTTAATAGAAAAAAGTGTCGATATAGAAAAAATAAATATCAATGAAGATAAAAAAGATGATGATTTAACTAATTTAGCACTTGGTGTAATATTTCCAATAGTGATATTACCTGTATTCTTACTTGTTACTTATTTAGTTCAAATGATTGGTTCAGAAATAAATGAAGAAAAAAGTACTAAATCTATGGAAATAATTATATCTAATGTTAGTCCTGAAGTACACTTCTTATCTAAATTAATTTCTAGTAATACTTTTGTTTTATTCCAAGGATTACTTATGATTATATATTCATTATTTGGAGGATTACTTAGACTTATATTAAGTGGAGGTAATGTATTATCTAGTAATAATGAAGTATTATCTGAAATTACTGATACTATAAGTAGATTAGATATATTAAGTAAATTATCTAATGCAATACCTTTAACATTAATTTTAATTATAGTTACATTTATTGCATATTCATTACTTTCAGGAATACTTGCTTCGATGACTACTAATATGGAAGATTTTCAACAATTACAAACTCCAATTATGGTAATTAGTTTATTAGGATTCTATTTATCAATGGCTTCAAGTATGTTTGATGGAAGTGTATTTATAAGAATTATGTCATACTTACCATTTATATCTTTATTCTTATCACCAGCTTTGTTTTTAGTAGGACAAATTACTTTAGTTGATGTAAGTATATCAGTATTAGTAATGGTTGTATTAATATTCTTATTATATAAATATGGACTTAAAATATATAAAGTAGGTATACTTAATTATTCTTCTTCAGATTTATGGAAGAAAATATTTAAAGCAATAAAAAGTTAATATATGGATTCTTCCATATATTCATGCCAAATTAGTTCAATGATAGAACAAATCCCTCGTAATGATTAGACGCAGGTTTGATTCCTACATTTGGCACCATTTGTAATTTAATCCTTATATTATAAGGATTTTAATTTTTCTTGGTCTTGTTTTTATAAGAATTATTTATGTTAACTTGCTTTTAATGATAATATTGAGAGTAAAAATCTTATAATTAGTGATTTAATAGAATAAATAAAAAAATGAATAAATTTAAAAAAGTACCTAATTGGTACTCTTTAAATTATAATAATACTATTATATAGAGGTTGTTTTTCTTAAAACTTTAACTTTTTTCTTTGCTTTTTCTTGATTGTTGTTAAAATATTTATTATATTCTTCTGATTCGTAATCATATGGTTCTGATTCTTTCTCTCTAAATGTTTTAATGGTATATTTATCGTAAACAAAACTAACTCTTTTTACATCATCAGATTTAATTATTGTTAAACTTGGGCATACATCCATTAGATTACCATAGTTTAATTTTATTAGCATATTTTCATTTGAAGCATTTTTAGTAGTTAATACTAAATTTTGTTTAGTATTAATTGTTTTAACATAACTTACTATATTCATTTTTTCTTGTGTCGAGATTACACCTGCTAAAATTCTTTGTCCCATATATTTAGATATTAAGTCTATTTTTGCAGTACAAAATCCTCGATTATTTGATGCAAAACGATATGTTTGATTAGAATACCATGATGCTAAATCATTAATTGCTTCTTCACTAAGTCCTTTAATAAAAGTATTAGGTAATGTTAAATAAATATATTTTTTTTCCATAATATCCCCCTTTTTCGTGATTGATATTATAGCATAATTGTATAAAATGTCAAGTTATTTTTGATTATATTAAATTTTTGTATTTAAAAATTAATACAATTATAGTATAATATATATGTGATGGAGGTAATGCTTGTGAGTATAAAAACTAAAGATATTACAATAGAAGATTTGTTAGAACAAGTTAAAACTTATAATAATAATGAAGAAGATTTAAAGTTAATTAAGTCTGCTTATGACTATGCCTATAAAAAACATTTTGGACAAAAGAGAATAAGTGGAGATGATTATATAACTCATCCACTTAATGTTGCGTGGATTTTAACAGAGATAAATGCTGATGCTTATGCTATATCTGCAGCATTACTTCATGATACAATTGAGGATTCTGATAGTACAAAAGAAGATATTGAAGCACATTTTGGTAGTACTATTGCATTACTTGTTGATGGTGTAACTAAGATTAATAAAATTAAATTTAGTAGTGAGACTGAGCAAATAGCTGCTAATCAAAGAAAAATTTTAGTAGGTTTATCAGAAGATGTTAGGGTAATAATTATAAAATTAGCAGATAGATTACATAATATGAGAACTTTATATGTAATGAGTGAAGAAAAGCAAAAAAGAAAAGCTAAAGAAACATTAGAAATATTAACTCCGATTGCTCATAGAATTGGTATATATAAAATTAAATCAGAACTTGAAGATTTATCTTTAAGATATTTAAAACCTGATGCTTATTATGATGTTGTAGAAAAATTAAATATTAAGAAAACTGCGAGAGACGAAGCAGTTAATAAAATGATGAGTGAAGTATCAGAGTTATTGACTAGTCATAATATTGTTCATGAAATAAAAGGTAGAAGTAAGAGTATATATAGTATTTATCAAAAATTAAATAAAGGTAAAAAGTTTGATGATATATATGATATTTTAGCATTAAGAGTATTTGTTAATACTGAACAAGAATGTTATTTAGCATTAGGATTAATTCATTCAAAGTATAAACCTGTTCCTAAGAGATTTAAAGATTATATTGCTATGCCTAAGACTAATTTATATCAATCACTTCATACGACTGTGTTTGGTATTGATGGTGAGTTATTTGAGATACAAATAAGAACTTATGAAATGGATAGAATAGCAGAGTATGGTATTGCTTCCCACTGGTCATATAAAGAAAATAAAGATGGTAGTATAAAAGATGTAATGGATCAAAAATTACAGTTATTTAGAAGTATTATTGAATTAAATGATGAAACTACTTCGAATATTGATTTTGTTGATTCAATTAAAAAAGATGTATTAACTAATGATGTAATATATGTATATACTCCAAAGGGAGATGTAATTGAATTACCTGAAAAGTCAACACCAGTTGATTTTGCTTATAAAGTACATAGCGAAGTTGGAGATACAATGGTAGGAGCAATAGTTAATGATAATATTGTACCACTTAATTATGAACTTAAAACTGGTGATATTATAAAAATTAATACTAATAAGAGTTCTAAACCTAGTAAAGATTGGTTAAACTTTGTTATTACTAGTCAGGCTAGAAATAGAATTAAATCTTATTATACTAAACAAGAAAAAGATGAGAGTTTAAATAAAGGAATTGAATTATTAAATAATGAAATAAGAAAAAATGATTTATCTATTACAGAAACTTTATCTAATAAAAATATTGATAAGTTAATTGAGGAATTAAAATTAACTAATGAAAATGAATTATATATTGGTATAGGTTCAGGTAAATTTACTGCAAGTTCTATTGTAAAAATGTTAACTAAGAAAGAATTACCTAAGAAAGATATTGTAGAAAAAATAAATGAAACTACTTTTAAAAAGGAAATAAGTAAAAATGATATTTTAGTCGAAGGTATTGGAGAAATAAAAGTAACTATAAGTAATTGCTGTAAACCTATCCCAGGAGATAATATTATTGGTTATATTACTAAAGGTAGTGGAATTACTGTACATAGATCTAATTGTAAGAATATAATTGATTTAGATGAAAGATTAGTTAATGTTAAATGGAATAATAATGTTGTTCATAAGTATTTAACTGATATAATAGTATATACTAATACTAGTGATAATTTACTTGATATTATTGCTAAAGCTAGTACTAATGGTATTACTATAGATAGTATATCTACGATTAATAAAAGTGAATATAAAGTATATAATATGACTGTTTTAGTAGAAAATAAAGAGAAATTAGATAAATATATAGTAGATTTACAAAATTTGAGTTTTATTAAGAAAGTAGAAAGGTATATAAACTAATGAGAATAATAGTACAAAGATGTGATAAGGCAGAAGTAAGAGTAGAAGGGAAAGTAGTAGGTAAAATTAATTATGGTATGATGTTACTTGTTAGTTTTACTTATGGTGACTCTGAAAAAGAAATAGATTATTTAGTAAATAAAGTATTAAATTTAAGAATATTTGATGATGAAAATGGAGTAATGAATAAAAGTATATTAGATATAAATGGTGAGATATTATCTATTAGTCAGTTTACTTTATATGCAAATACTTCAAAAGGTAATAGACCAAGTTATATTGATGCTTTAAAAGGGGAAGACGCAATTAAATTATATGATATGTTTAATGAAAAACTAAAAAGTAAGATACATACTGAAACAGGGGTATTTGGTGCAGAAATGAAAGTTGATTTTATAAATGATGGACCAATTACTATATTACTAGAAAAGGAGAATAAGTAATGCATAAGTCTAAAATTAATTATAAGATGTTAAATATTTTAATTATTGTTGCTATTATTGTTTTAGTTTATTTAATTAAAGATTTATGGATAGGAATAGTAAGTAAAATATTATCTGTACTTGCACCATTTTTAATAGCTTTTGTAGTAGCATATGCACTATATCCTTTGGTAAAGAAATTAATTAATTTAGGATTACCTAAATGGTTATCTATTATGATCATTTGTTTACTTGGATTAGGATTTCTTGCTACAATTATATTGCTTATAGTACCTATGTTATATGATCAAACATTACTATTTTTAAGTAATATATCAGTATTTATTTCAGATATTTCTAGTAAATATGAAATAAATTTAGGAGTATTACAAACTTCTATTTCTGATATATCATCTGGTATAATCAAAGGAATAGGTAAATATATTTCTGATGGTGCCATTAATGTAGTTAATACTTCGATTAGTGTTATAACTAATTTAGTAATAGTATTATTTAGTGCAGTATATTTCTTAATTGATATGGATAAAATAAGAGATTATGTAAAATCTAAGTTAAAAGGAAGAAGAAATAAATGTTATAGATATGTAAAAGTAATTGATGAAGAATTAAATAATTATTTTGTAGGATTAGGTCAAAATATCTTAGTTCAATTATTTGAATATACTTTTGTATTCTTTATAATAGGACATCCTAATTATTTAGTATTGGGTATATTGGCATCATTTACTACAATTATTCCATATTTTGGAGCATTTATTGTAGATGTGCTTGCAGTATTAATTGCAAGTGTAGTAAGTACTAAATTATTAATATTAACTTTATGTGTACTTGTTATTTGTCCATTAATTGATGGATATATTATAAGTCCTAAGATATATGGTAAAACTAATAAGATACATCCATTAGTAAGTATATTTGCAGTATTTGCAGGAGGTATACTTGGAGGATTCTGGGGTATTGTAGTAAGCCTACCAGTAGCAATAATTATAATTGCAACAGTTAAGTTCTTTTTACCTGATATTAATAATAAACTAAGCGAGATTAAAAGCAAATAACAAATTTTAAGGTTTTTATATAAAAAATAGTTGTATTTTACTTAAAAATATGATATTATTATTAAGCAATCCGCTTTATATCTATATATGATTGTTTTAAAAACAAAGGAGTGTGAATATCGTGGCAAAGAATTTAATCGAAAAAATCACTGAAAAGCAACTTAATCCAAACGTTCCTGAATTTAGAGTAGGAGATACTGTAATTGTAGGATGTAAGATTATTGAAACTAAAAGTGGTAAAGAAAGAGAAAGAATTCAAAACTTTGAAGGAGTTGTAGTAGCTCGTAAAGGAACTGGTGTTAGTGAAACATTTACAGTTAGAAAAGAAGTTTCTGGTATCGGAGTAGAAAGAATATTCCCTGTAAATAGCCCTAACATTGCATCAATTACTGTTACAAAGAAAGGTAAAGTAAGAAGAGCTAAGTTATACTTCTTAAGAGATAGAAAGAAAGCTTACAAAATTAAAGAAAGACGTTAAGTCTTTTTTCTTTACTTAGAAATATAATAGTGTTATAATTGATATGAGGTGCAATATGAAAATTATAAAAGAAATTATTCCATATATAGTAATATTAATAGTAGTTATTTTAGTAAGAATGTATCTTATTACTCCTGTAACAGTAGTAGGTAGTTCAATGGATCCAACTCTACATGATAAACAAATGTTAATACTTAGTAAAATAAGTTACAAAATACATGATATAGAAAGATTTGATATCGTAGTAATAAAAAAAGAAAACGAAGAAATAATTAAAAGAGTTATAGGATTACCCAGAGAATATATAAGTTATGAAGACAACAAACTATATGTAAATGGTGAATATGTTGAAGAATCTTATAACTATGGTAATACTAAAGATTTTGATTTAGATTATATTTGTTATGTTGAAAAATATAAATATTACGAAAAGAATGATAATTTCAAATGTGAATATGATAAAATACCTGATAATTATTATTTAGTTTTAGGTGATAATCGTGGTATTTCTAAAGATAGCAGGAGTATTGGATTAATTAAAAAAGATGATATTCTTGGTAAAGCAATAGTTAGATTTTGGCCTATAAACAAAATAGGAAGTATTTATTAAATTTAGTTTATGCCTATGAAGCCTAATTAAAAGTCTTCATAGGTATTTTAAAGCCTAAGGTCTTTAAAATAAACAAGCATATTATAATAAAAAGTTAAATGATTCTATGTCATTTAACTAATTTTTTTACCTTGGAATTAATTTCTATTTCATCAATATTCATTTTATATATATTATTAAACTTACTAAGCACATTAGTACATTCAGATAACTTAGTTATTCCACCATTTATAATTAAATGTATATCTTTATCACCAACATTTATATCTTTTGTACCTCTAGCATTATCAGGAAATAAACTTTTATCGGGAGCAATAATACCAGTATTACCTTTAATTTTATCAAAAGGATAAGGTATCATACCATTATGCATATGTCCAGAAAATATAAAATCATATTCCTTAACTCTATCTATAACATCTTTATCAGACATATAAATTGGAGAATGACATACAAGAACCTTAACTTTACTATTGTCTAAGTTATCTAAATAATTTAAGTTCTTATCTAAAAAATTAAGTAAATAATCTTTATTTTCTTTATCACCTGAAAAATAGTAATCATATCCTAACTCTAATTGATATGCAATTAAATTATCATCTTCATAATAAGGAGTATAATGCGATACATGAATATTATTAGAATCATTTAAATTCTTCCATAAATCAGTATTCCAATCCTCATTACCATTTTTAAAACTTTTTGTAGTAAAATCATGACTACCTAATATTATAAATAATTTATACTTATCGCTGAGTAATTTTAACCAAGAAACTAATCTTTCTTTTTTTCTCTTATCATCATGTAAAAAATTAGTACTATCTATAAGATCTCCTGCAATAAACAAATATTTACTATCATTATTAAATAAATACTCTGTTAATAAATTTAATCTTTTATCGTCAAAACTAGAACAATAATGTAAATCTCCAAATGTAGTTATAGACATATCATTACTAATATTAGGCATTGTATAATTATGTTTTATACTAACTATTTTATTAAACATAATAATTTCCCCTTTCATGTAGCATATTATATAAAATACTAACATATATGTCAAGAACAATTAATAGTAATATTAATAAAATTTATTACTAAATATAAGTATTAAAATAAAAATTCATAAAAATGTAAAATTAGAAGTTAATATGAAAGAATTGAGCAATGAAGTGGTTGTTGCAAAAATTGTGAATACCACTGAACATGGTGCTATTCAAGGAAAAACACAAACTCACGTTGTAGAATACTATAATTCGGATGTAATAATTAGTGTAGTTTACTGTGTTAAAAGTAAGAATGGTGTTATATTTAGAAAGTAGGCTACAGGTGTATTAAAAGAATACTTAATTAATGGATATGCAGTTAATAAGAAA
>ERZ779643.37-NODE-37-length-115885-cov-7.512242_pt1 | contig 115885 bp, 96 predicted proteins | sample MGYA00511564_ERZ779643 | MGnify/ENA primary metagenome ERZ779643 (study PRJEB29588, sample SAMEA2147114) | human gut metagenome | biome: human gut; feature: human-associated habitat; material: faeces | place: Denmark | collected 2008/2010 ...
ATTCAATAAAATGTTCTTTTTCCATAACATGATTTACTTTTACAAGTATTTCATCACCTCGTTAATGATGTTAACTTTGTAGAATAATCAATTCAAGTTATTTTTTAATTAAATTAAAAAAAACGATTTTTCCTTATAAATTAAGGCTAAATCGATAATTTTCTATGGCAGGGGATAAGTGAATCGAACACTTATCTAAAGTTTTGGAGACTCCTATTTTACCATTAAACTAATCCCCTAATACATTATTTTTTCTTTTTTTAAAAGACTATATATAATGTATCATATTTCTAATTTTTTTTCAATAAGTTTTTGTATTTTTTTTAAACATTTTATTATTTTATGTATTTTTTAATTACTTTATAAAAAAGAAGTTCAATTTAATGACTTCTAAATAATTAGATTAATATATTTTTTTACATATTCCTTTATCAGGATTATAGAAACAATGATTCTTATAACTTCCTGCAAATGATTGATTCCACCATTTATCAACGCATGTTGTTCCTTTGGCTGGTGCATAAAACCATAAAGCATTTGTAGCGGGATAGTAATATTCCCCACGTAATACTCTATCTGCTAATTCTTTTTCTTTGATTGTAGGATTTCCATAAAATAAACTACTTGAACTTCCAGAAAAACCTCCAGGAGACTGAAATACCATTTGACTTATTGTGTTAATATCTTTAAATGTAAGGCAATCAGCTAAAACTCTATTTATCCCGACATTACCTACCATAAGCATACCTAAGTCACCTTCTCCTACGGCTTCTGCTCTCATTAATCTAGCTAACAATTCTTTTTCTTTTTCTGTATATTTCACTATCATATTTATACCTCTATGATAATATATGTTTTAAAATAGACTATATTTACTAATTTATTCTATTATTAGTATTTGACCTATGGAAAGCATATTTGATGGGAGATTATTTAATTTTTTTAAATTATCTACAGTAGTATTAAATTCTTTTGCTATAGAATATAGAGAATCTCCACTTTTTACAATGTAAGTTCTTTCATTTGTTGAAGTTGTTGGTATTTTTATTGTTTGCCCTATTGATAATAAATTTGATGTTAAATTATTTAATTCTTTTATGCTGTCTACGGTTATATTATATTTTTTAGCAATTTTATATAGGGAATCCCCTGAAACTACTTTGTAATTGAAATAGTTTGGTTCTGGTACTTCTTCGCTTATTATTGTAGTTGGTATTGTTAATACTTGCCCTATTGATAATAGGTCATTCGTTAGATTATTAGCTTTTTTTATAGCATCTATGGTTGTATTATACTTTGTTGCTATTTTATATAGCGAGTCTCCACTTTGTACTGTATATGTTATATTTGTAGGTTCTTGGGATGGTTCATCTATATCCGCTGGTTTTGGTAATTTTAATATTTGTCCTATTGATAAGGTATTTGATATTAAGTTATTTAATTTTTTTAGAATATCTACTGTTGTATTAAATTCTTGCGCTATACTATATAAACTATCGCCCTTTTTTACTGTATATGTTTCAGGTTCACTTATTGGAGAAGGTATTTTTAATAATTGTCCTACACTTAATGTATTTGATGAAAGATTATTTAAATTTTTTAATTGATCTACGGTAATGTTATAGTCTTGTGCTATTTTATATAGGGTATCACCACTTTTTACAACATAGATATTTTCTTCATCATCAATTACTACTTGACTAGGTATTTTTAATACTTGCCCTATTGATAAAGTATTTGATGTTAAGTTATTTAATCTTTTTAATTCATCTACAGTAGTATTTAGTTTTCTTGCTATACTATATAGGCTATCTCCTTTTTGTACTACATAAGTATTGCTGATATAACCTTCAGGTGGTATGTATTTTAATCCCTTGTAATCCATTACTGACCTAATTACTGCTTCTGCTAAACGTTGATAATTTTCATTTAAAAATTCTACATTTTCTGGTTTATCATCTATGAACCCATATTCTACTATTAAAGGTTCTGTAACACCTGTGTTTCTATGTATAAAGTAATAATCTTTACTTGTATCAGATGGTAAGCGTCTTTGATAATATTTTCTTGTTGTTTGACCTTCTGCTCCTAGGGATTCTAGAATTTTTTTAGCAAGGGTATCTTTGTTTCTTAGGGCATAAATTACCTCAGCACCGGTACCACCCCCTGCATTCAAGTGATTAGATATTACAATTACATCTTTATTGTTACCAAACTCTGATAATATTTTACTTGTTCTTTCTGTTGGTGATAAAGTTATATCACTATTCCTTGTTAATGCTACTGGTACACCTAATTCTTTAAATCTATCATACATATATTCAGATATTAATAATGTGTAATCTTTTTCTAACATATCATTTCCTGTTGCACCGGAATCGGTTCCACCATGTCCTGGGTCTATTATAATACCAGTTAATTTTCTTATATCATCCATTGATATCACTCCTCATAATAATTTATGAAAGATATGTAAAAATGGTTAAATATAATTATTTTTTATTCTCCTTTGGCTACATATAAGTATTTATCTTCTTTTATTATAGTTAATTTATAAGTTGTTGGATAAGATAAATCTTTTTCGTAAGAGATGCTTACTTCGACTAAATAACCTTTATATTCTTTATTATTATAATTAAATGTTGTTTCTTTTACCAAATCAATATTTACTTCATTTACTATTGGTAATTCTTGTACTCTATCATTATATATATTACTTAATATATTTGAATATAATCCTGTTTGATTTATTTTTATGAAGTCTTCTCTAAAATCTGGATAAATAAATTGTAATCCTCCAATATCTGATGAAGTTACTTTATTATCTAAAGTAAATACATCTGTAACAAATAATTTTGCTACTATTTTAGCATATTCTTCATAATCTACTTCATCTTTATTAGTAATATCTTTTAGTTCTTTATATAGACTTTTATAATAGTCTGTGGCATCTTCTTCTAGATAATATCCATATTTATCAATTACATCTACTTTTTTTGCTTCTTTAACATCTTGTTCTTGATTATCTTTTTTTGTTGTTAATGATAATATTATTACTACAATTGTTAGGATAACTAAAGTAGATAAGATTATTAATACTAATTTGTTTTTCTTTTTATTCTTCATTTAATCACTCTTTCTATATATATTTTATCATATTTTTTTACTTATATATAATTTTTTTAAAAAAACTAATATATTTTCTATATTAGTAATTTTTTATTCTGTTCTAAGTGCTTCGACTGGATCTTTTTTACTTGCTATTTTACTTGGGATAAGTCCAGCGATTAATGTTAATGATACACTTATTATTACAAGTATTATTGCTCCAAGTAAAGGTAGGGATGCTACGCTTAGTCCTACTAAATGTTTTAATACAATATTAATTATAACATTTAGTATTAAGGTAACTACAATACCTATTGTACCTGATACTAATCCTATTATCATTGTTTCAGCATTAAATACTCTTGATACATCTTTTTTACTTGCACCGATTGCTCTTAGTATTCCTATTTCTTTTGTTCTTTCTAATACAGAAATATAAGTTATTATTCCTATCATTATTGATGATACTACTAAACTAATTGCTACAAAGGCTATAAGTACATAACTAATAACATTTACTATTGAAGTTACTGAACTCATCATAAGTCCAACAATATCAGTATAGTTAATTACTTTATCTAATTCATTATTATCTGTTTTTTTCTTATTATAGTCTTCAATTATATTACTTATTGTTTCTTTTGATTCAAAATCTTTTGGATAAATATTAATACTACTTGGATAATCTTTATCTACTATTCCTAATTCACTTATTACATTATCATAAGTATTATTTTCCATACTAGTCATTAGACTAATTAATTCTTCTTGGGATAATGATGATATATAGTATTTTTGTTCAGTAGTTAAGTTATTGATATCAAATTTGCTAGAAAAATCCATTCCTGTTAGAACATTTATTTCTTTATTGTTTAATTGTTCTTTTGCTATATCAGTTTCTAGTGTTTTATCTATTGCATAATCTACTAAACTTCTTGTATAACCTATATTACCATATACTTTATTTGACATTCTTTCTTCATTTGGTTTAATTATTCCTACTATTTTTAAATCTATGCCATTATCTATTAATGATTTTATGTAATTATCATCACTTTGTTTATCTATATAGACATTACCACTTTTTTGATAATATGATGTTGATAAGACTAATTTTAATTTTAAATCTAATAGTTCGTTATAATCATAAGATGTTGCTTCAGAATTGAATTCTGTTTTATTTCCTCTGAATATTTCTTTGATTGCTTCTTTCAATGGTTCAGTATTTAAGACTCCTAATGAGTATAATGTATAGTCACTTATTTCGTTGTTTTCATCCACTATTAAAACTACTTCATTATATTCAGTCGGCCATTTACCTGATACTAAATTGTATTGGTCTTTTAGTAAGTCTTCGTTATCTAATAGTTGTTTAAATACTTCAGTTTGACTATATGTTGCAGAATCTCCATAATTTGTATTTCCCATCATTTCACTTAATCCAACATTATCAAATATTTCGTTTGGATTTACTTTTACTATACCATTGGAGTAATCTGCATTATATACATTTAGTGTTATGTTATAACCATATTCAATTGAATTTGTATATTCTGATAGATGTTCTTCTTCGATAAATTTTTTGAATTCATGTAAATCATTTGATTGAACTTGGTTAGCCATTGTTTCTACTACATTATTCATAATGTTATTGGTATATATTTTATCAAATGGATGTTCTTTTTTATCATTCATTCCCATCATTGATACCATAATGCTTGACATATCAATATTTTGTTTATAAATTGATATTGGATATGTACTTAATGTATCTTCTTCAATAGAATTGATATAATTTTGAACACCGTTTGATAGTGATAAGATTAATGCTATTCCTATAATACCAATTGAACCTGCAAATGATGTTAGAAATGTTCTACCTTTTTTGGTCATTAAGTTATTTAATGATAACGATAAGGCTGTTTTTATTGACATTGATTTTTTACCTTTGGTAGTAAATTCTTGTTCTTCTTTTTTCTTTGATTCATATGGTTTAGAATCTGATACCATATTTCCATCAAGTAATTTTATTATTCTTGTGGAATATTCTTTTGCTAAATCAGGATTATGTGTTACCATTATAATTAATTTATCTTTAGAAATAGATTTTAATAGTTCCATTATTTGGACACTTGTTTTAGAATCTAGGGCTCCGGTTGGTTCGTCTGCTAATATGATATCTGGTTCATTTACTAATGCTCTTGCTATTGCTACACGTTGCATTTGTCCACCAGATAATTGGTTTGGCTTTTTATTAATTTGCTCTTTTAATCCTACTTCTTCTAAGGCTTTTTTGGCTCTTTTCTTTCTTTCTGTTGCACTTACACCAGATAAGGTTAAGGCTAATTCAACATTTGCTAGGACACTTTGATGTGGTATTAAGTTATAACTTTGGAAAACAAATCCTACATTATGATTTCTATATGTATCCCAGTCACTATCTTTAAATTTTTTAGTGCTTTTACCATTTATTATTAAATCTCCTTTGGTGTAGTCATCTAATCCACCAATTATATTAAGTAATGTTGTTTTTCCGCATCCTGATGGTCCTAGAATTGATACAAATTCATGCTTTCTAAAAGTAATATCTATTCCTTTTAAAGCACTTACTTTGGTATCTGATGATATATAATCTTTTTTTATATTTTTAAGTTCTAACATATTGCCCTCCTTATTTTATATCATACTTTTCATTATATGTATTTGAATAATTAAAAATTTGCTACTTTTCATCTTCTTTATCATCAATAAGTTTTAATATTTTCTTTTGATTTGATAAAATAAGTTCCATTTTGTCATGAAGTTCTTCTAATATTAATTCACTTTTTAAATCTGTTCTATAATCATTTCTACTTCTTTCACTATCTTTTTTGCTTTGTCTATTTTGACTCATCATTATTATTGGTGCTTGAAATGCTGCTAGACATGATAAAACTAAATTAAGTAAGATAAATGGATATGCATCTAATTCTATTATTTTTGTTGAATTTAGAAATATCCATAATACTAAGCAAATAGTAAATATAATTATAAATATCCAACTACCTGCTATTTCTGTGAATTTATCTGCTAATTTATCTCCTTTGGATAATTTTTCTTTGTCAGGATCTATTGCAATAGATTGATCAATTAACATTTCTAATAATTCTTCTTCATTTCCTTCAATGTTATTATTTTTTAATAATTTTTTTACTAATTCTTTTTTTGATGTTGCCATGTAAAATCCTCCATTCCCTACTAATTAATTATACTATTAATTTTGGATTTTTTAAAGAGAAAAATAAAAAAACATATGATAAACATACAATTTTAACTATTACAACTTGTACATATATTGTCATTTGATTTAGTTATAATATCATTTAATTTATTTTTTAAGTTATTTACGCTTTCTTCATTCCAGTATTCTTGTGGTGTTTCAAATCCTTTTGTATCATAAGATGTTTCATCATCAAATCCTACGATTTCACCTTTATTTACTCCAATTACTGCTGGTACATATATTTTTTTATTTCCTTCTTCATCATATTGTAAATAATCTCCGATTAATGAAACTATTTTTTTATAGGTATCGGTATTATTTTTTCTATCTTCTAAGATATTGTAATAATATATTTTTTCTATTCCTATATCTTTTGCTACTTCATTTAAGTATACTACATATCTTTGACACCAAGGACATTCTGGAAATCCTAACATTACTACTCCTGTGCCATGTTCTAATATTTTAATAATTTCTTCAGAGTTTTTATAAACAAATATATTATCTTTTGTTAGTTCTGTGTATTCTTCAGAAAATTTAACTGAATCAGAAACTGGCTTTTTAACTAGATAAGTTATTAAATAAATTAATAATACTATAATAACTAATCCTAATATTACTAAAATATATGCTGTTTTTAATAATCCTTTTGATTCTTCAATATTCTCTTCTTTATTTGAAACTACTTTTTCTTCTTTTGTTTTATTATCTTTTGCTATTTTATTATTTTCTTTCTTTGACATAATATTACCTCCAAGTATAATTTTACTATAAAAATTAAAAAAAGAGAATAAACTTGTAATTAAATTAACTAAACTTTGAGTTTACTTTAATTATTACATTTATTTTCTAATTCTAATGGTATATTATAAGTGACTATTTTATTATCTATATTCAAGGCATTTACTCTTAAATATAAGTTATTACATGTTGCATTATTACATGAACAGTCATAACTATCTATATTAAATTCTATATTAGATAATAATTCATTTATTGATTTTGCATTACTTTTATCATAATTATCATAAGATAATATTTTTCCTTCTTCATAGATTATTTTTTCTATACTGTTATTTTTTTCATATAATATACATTCTACATCTAAATATTCTTTTTTTTCTTCTTCAGAGCATTCTATTTTAGAGATGTAGATTGATTTTTTATTTTTATTATATGCAATTACTCCTTTTACTCCAAAGCAAGAGTTTTCTGAGGTTATTGGTTTAAAATTAAAAGTACTTTTATCATCTTTATTATATATAATAGCTAATAAGATAATTAATATTAATAGGATTATAATACCTAATACTAGATATTTCTTTTTATTTTTTTTTGGCTCTTTTTTATTATCTTCACCATTTATTATTTCTTTTATATCAACATTAAATATTTCACTAAGTTTATTTAATTGTTCTATATCAGGTATTCCTCTTCCGTTTTCCCATTTACTTACTGCTTGTGATGTAATTGATAATTTATCTGCTAAATCTTTTTGGGTTAAATTATTTTTTATTCTTAGTTCATATATGTATTTACCAATTTTTTCTTGATTCATAATATCACAACTCTTTCGTATAAATATTATATCATTTATAGTTGAATAAGTAAATTATTATTTTAGTTTACTATCTCCAGTAGTGTAATCTATTTCTATGCCTTCTTGTACATTGTAAATAAATACATTAAATTTTATTCCTTCGCCATTATCTTCGACTGAATATGCTTCAATTTCTACTCCTGTTGCTAATAAATTACTATCTTTAAATACTGGTGTTACTCTATATAATACATGATTATTTGTTTTTTTGACATAGTCTACTACTTTGTTTTCATATTCTAACATAGTTCCTATATTCATTTGTCTTGTACATGTAATTAGATTTTTTTCATTATCGTTTTCACCAGTTAATTGATATCCAATTAAGTGACATCTATTATATAAATATTTTCCATTTACTATATCATATTTTATTGTATGCCATCCTGTTGGTTTAATCATTCCTATTGATCCTCTTTCAATTGTAGGCATTGTATCTATTCCAACATTGGCATATGCTACTCCACATCTACCTAACAAATCTAAATCACTATATTTTTCAAATGATTTTAAAGTATAATCTTCTTCAGTAAAATATGGCTCATTATTGTTTATAATTATGTATTCTTTATCTGTATATTCAGGAATATTTTCTATTGAATAAGCATATGTATAATTTATTGGAATTATTTTTGATATATAATTATTTATTTCTGTACTATTTTTTGAATATATAAAGGCACAAAATAATATTAAAAATGATACTCCCATTCTTAGTTTTCTACTTTTTTTATTCATTTTACTACCTACTTTCTATATAAATAATTATATCATAATTAAAAAGAATTAGAAATATTTTAGAAAAAATTAATATATTTTGTAATTTTATGTCTATTTTTAATAAAAATTATATGTTTTTTATTAAAAAAGTATTGAAATTATTTAAAACTATGATATAATTAAATAGCAATTTGATTTTTGTCTCCTTAGCTCAGTTGGTAGAGCAACTGACTCTTAATCAGTGGGTCTAGGGTTCGAATCCCTAAGGGGACACCATTTTTATATTTTTTAGAAAAAAAGGCTTGTCAATTCATTATATATATGATATAATGAATGAGCAAACAAAAAATGGGCTTGTAGCTCAGGTGGTTAGAGCGCACGCCTGATAAGCGTGAGGTCGATGGTTCAAGTCCATTCAGGCCCACCATTTTTTGGCCAGTTGGTGAAGTGGCTTAACACACTGCCCTTTCACGGCAGCATTCATGGATTCGAATTCCATACTGGTCACCAAGTTGAAATTAAAGAACTAAGAATTGTCTTAGTTCTTTTTTATATTTTTAATAAGATACCTTTTTTTAATAGATTAAGTAACTTAGTATTTTGTTCTGCACTGCCTGTATAATTATTTATACCATTTACATTTGCTAATTTAGTTCTATAATTATATGAACTATCAATATTTATTTCATTTAAGGCATCTACTATTGAAGTTCCTTTATAATTAGGATTTGATAAATAGTTATTATTTAGTATTACTGAATCATTAACCCATCCTATGTTGCCATTATCTAATAGATATGGATTTCTTACATTATTTATTATTTTTGTTATTGTTCCCGTTTTAATAAGTGGATTTAGTTTTTCAGTGCTCTCTGAAGAAACAAATACTCCATTTATTGTTACTTTATCTCCAACTTTGTATTTTTGTTTTATTTCTTCGTTATAAAGATTAGAATTTATATAATTTTCTGGATTAATTCTTACTCCATCTTTCCATACTTCAAAATGGAGATGTGCTCCATAAGCATTACCTGAGTCACCCATGTATCCTAACCTTTGACCTTTTTCTACATATTCTCCATTTTTTACTAATAGTCCTTTTTGCATATGGGCATATAATGTTGCATAACCATTTTTATGTTCTATTTTTACAAAGTTACCATAACTTGTATTTCCAGTGCTTCCTTTTATATTATTATATCCATCTTGTAATATGATTACTTTACCTTCGGTGTGTGCTACTACATAATCAAGTTTTCTATCACCATCAACCATATCTACTGCTTGATGATTACTATTATAACCTTGTGTTATATTACATTTGCCACTTTCTAATACTCTTGTATTCATAATACCCCCTTTGTATAATTTATGAATAGTTAATAGTATTGAATAATAAAAAAGTAGTTATTTCATTAAATGATTAACTACTTCGGTTAAATTAATTCCATGTGATGCTTTTAGTAATACTACATCACCTTTTTTTAATATATTATCTAATACTTCATATGTATCATTATATTTATCAAAGGAATACATTTCTTTATCATAAGTATTATCAATTAATTCATTGATTAAATATTTCATTTCTGTTCCTACGGTAATAAGAATATCAATGTTAGAATTAATTATTTCTTTTGCTAATGATCTATGTATTTCTTCGGAGTATTTTCCTAATTCTAAGATATCTCCCAGTACTGCAATTTTTCTTTTTTCTTTTCTATTATTTAATGTTTCTATTGCCGCTTTTATTGAATCATAACTAGCATTATAAGTGTCATCAATAATTATTACGCCTTTTTTATTTTCTTTTATTTCTAGTCTATTTTTAGTTAGTGTAAAGTTTTCTATTCCTTTTTTTATCATTTCTTCTGGTATATTTAGTTTCTTACCTATGGCATATGCAATTAAGGCATTATATACAAATGGACTACTACCTACTTTAACTAATATTTCTTGATTATCTACTTTAAATGTTGAAGAGTTTTCATTGTATTTTATATCTTTGGCCATATAATTACTTTCATTTTCTATACCAATAGTTGCTATGTTATCTAGTTTATGTTCTAAGTAATAGTTATGTAATAAATCATTATCATTATTAATTATTAATAAACCATTACTTTTTAATCCTTTGATTATTTCTAATTTGGCTTTTAAGATATTTTCTCTTGAACCAAGGATACCAATATGAGATGTTCCTATATTAGTAATTACTGCTATATCTGGCTTAGCGATATTAGTTAATAGGCTTATTTCTCCAAAGTTATTCATTCCCATTTCTAATATCATTACTTCTTCATCAGTATATTTAAGTATTGTCATTGGTAATCCTATATGGTTATTATTATTTCCTATTGTTCTTAATGTTTTATATTTTGTACTGACTACACTATAAATCATATCTTTTGTTGATGTTTTTCCTACACTTCCTGTTACTGCGATTACTGTGCCTTTAAAGTTATTTATAACATTTCTTGCTAATTCTTGAAGACATTTAATACTATTATCTACTTGTATTATTGTGGCATTGCAATCAATTGTTTTGGGTGGTTCTTCCAATATACATACTGTTACTCCTAGATTGATGGCATCCATATAAAAGGAGTTTCCATTAAAGTTTTCTCCTTTTATACCTACATAAACATCTCCTTTATTTAACTTTCTTGTGTCATTACAAAAGTTTTTACATATAGTTTCTTCATCACCACATAATAGTTTTCCATTACATATTTTAATAATATCTTTTACTTTAAACATAATATTCCCCTTTATTTATTATCTTCAATATCATGAAGCAAATCATCAATAGTCATAATTCTGTCATCTATTTCTTTTAGACTTGGTTCATTATTTTTTACTTCTTGATTGTTATCTTTTGATTCAGCTATTGTTTCTTCTTCCATTAGATATGGTACATCTAAATATGAATTAATTATTTTATCTTTTACAACATATGAACCATTACTATATCTATCCATAATAGGTATTTCTGTTAATTTAACTAATCTTGTTTCTTTGTTTGTAACAACATTTATTTCTGTTTTATTGTTTTTTATATAAACTTTTACTATTTTACTTGGATTACTTTTGATTTCTTTCATAAGAAGTAAACCGCGATTTGCTCTACTACCTTTTTCAAAATCGGTTAGTTTTAATCTTTTTCCTGTTCCTTTATCTGTTAATATTGTTATGTATTCAATACTATCATTAAATAATATTCCACTTACTACTTCATCATTCTTTAAGTTTATTGATTTAACTCCAGTTGCTTTGATACCTACGACACTTACTTCGCTAATATCATACCATAAACCATAACCATTTTTGGTAGCTACGAAGACATTTGTATTAGGACTGATTGTTACATCAATAACTTTATCATCATCCTTTAGGTTCATCATACTCATTGCTTTAATATATCTTTGAACTTTAAAGTCTTCTAGTTTAGTTCTTTTTATCATACCATTTTTAGAGAAACTTGTAATGCATAAATCTTTTGAAAAATCACTTACTGGAATTGCTGCAATAATATTATCTAATGAATCCATTGAAATAATATTACTAACATGTTTACCTAAATCTTTCCATTTAGCTTCAGGTATTTCATAAACTGGTATATATAAATAATTTCCATTGTCTGTAAATACTAATAAAGTATCAAGTGTGTTCATGTTATATAATCCAATTATATAGTCATTTTCTTTAAGTGCAGTATCTTCTTCACTTGCAGAGTAACTTCTTAGACTAACTCTTTTTACATAACCTTCTTTAGTTATTACTACCATAACATCTTCTTTTGGTATCATGTCTGTTGTATCTATTTTTATATCTTCAATTTCTTCTTCTACCAAGGTCTTTCTATCTGTTCCATATTCTTTCTTTATTTTTCTTAATTCATCTTTAATAACTCCATTTAGTTTTTCTGGATCTTGTAATATTGCATCTAATACTTTCATTATTGTTTCAAGATTTGCTTTTTCTGCCATTAACTCTTCAATATCGGTATTACTTAAACGATATAATCTTAAATCCACAATCGCTGTTGCTTGTTCTTCGGTAAATGCAAATTTTATTACTAGATTTTCAATGGCATCTAATCTATTTTTACTAACTCTAATTGTTTTTATTACTTCATCTAGAATAGATATTGCTTTAATTAAACCTTCGACTATGTGATATCTTGCTTTGGCATGTTCTAAATCGAATTCTGTTCTTTTGTAAACTACTTCTTTTTGATGAGCAATATATGCATCTAGTATTTCTAGTAATCCTAGTAATTTTGGTCTACGATTAACTATTGCAATCATATTAAAGTTATAACTAATTTGTAAATCAGTATTTTTATAAAAATAATTTAATATGTTTGTAGCATTTGCATCTTTTTTTAAATCTACGGTTATTTGTAATCCATCTTTATCTGATTCATCTCTTACTTCAAGGATTCCATCGATTTTTTTATCTATTCTAATTTCATCCATTCTTTTTACTAATAGATTCTTATTTACTTCATAAGGTATTTCTGTAATGATTATTTTATTTTTTTCTAATTTTGTTTTACTTTTAATCATTACTTTTCCACGACCTGTAAGATATGCTGATTTTATTCCATCAAGTCCACATACTATACCACCAGTTGGAAAATCTGGTCCTTTTACATAATTCATAATTGTTTCTAATCTTGAATTTGGATTGTCAATTCTAAAAATCGTTGCTTCGATTACTTCGCTTAAATTATGTGGAGGTATATTAGTTGCATATCCTGCGGAGATACCAGTTGTACCATTAACTAAAAGATTAGGAAATCTACTTGGTAAAACAGTTGGTTCTAATATTGTGTCATCATAGTTTGGTGCCATTATAACTGTGTCTTTATCTATATCTCTTAACATTTCATTTGCTATTTTTGATAATCTTGCTTCAGTATAACGTGATGCTGCGGCAGAGTCACCATCAATGGAACCATTATTACCCTGCATATCTACGAATGGTTCTCTCATTTTCCAATCTTGGCTCATTCTAACTATAGCATCATAAATTGATGAATCTCCATGCGGATGATATTTACCCATAACATCTCCGACTGCACGAGCAGATTTTTTATATGGTTTATCATAGGTATTTTTTTCTTTATACATTGAAAATAATATTCTTCTTTGAACTGGTTTTAATCCATCTCTTACATCTGGGATTGCTCTATCTTGAATAATATATTTTGAATATTTACCAAATCTTTCTCCCATTATTTCTTCTAATGAGTAATCATATATTTTATTTATAATATTTTCCATATTTATCACCATATTAATTGTAACATATTTTATTTTTTTTAACAACTTACTTTACACTTATAAGACAAAAGAAAAAGGAATTTTCATTCCTTATGCTTCGTTATTTATTTCATTATTTTTCTTTGAAATATTCCATACTGTAAATGCTAATGCACCAAGTCCAATTAATGCTAACCATTTTACCATTGCTGATCCTGTTTGTGGTGTATATACTATACAGATACTTACATCTTTGGCTGGCATTGTAAAACTAAGTTTAGTACCATCTAGTTCTGGTTTATTTACTATTTGAGATGAATAAGTTCCTAGTGCTGGTCTAGTCATTTTATCAATTGAATTTGGAACATCTATTGACATTGCTTGTCCTGCTTTTAGACCATCTTCGAATACTGGTTCTTGTAATGTTTTACTACAATCTTCATCTTCACCATATGTTAAAGTCATTGTATATGTTTGTTCTCTATATTCACATATAAGTTCTTTTGAACCTTCTTCAGGCATTTCTACTGAAACACTTTCTTTTAATCTGTCATAATATTTTCCATCTTTTGATAATGTTTCAGGACAGTTAGATGTGTAGGTTCCTGCTGGGACATTGTTATCAACTTTATCATCATGTAATTTAGTTGTAGTATTCTCAATATAGTAATGAGTTGTTACTTTATTTTCTTTAGTTACTGGTGGTTCTGGGTCACTTGAACCTGTACAAACTTTATATTCTACATAATATCCTCCAATTGAGTAAAGTACTGTTTCATCGGTAAATCCTTTACCTTGAAGTGCTTGTAATGTTGAAGTATTGTAAGTTCTTGTTATACTTGCGCGAAAGAAATTACTATTACTAGAATCTGCATTAACAATTTTTGTTTCACTACTGTTGAATGAATGAATTAATTGTTTTTCCCACGCTGCCCATGTACTAGGACTATCAACAAAACCTGTTTTTATACTATTTCCTTCTTCCCAAATTTTAGAAGTTGCAAAACATACTTTTCCTTTCGAATCAGTTGCATCTGTACAATATACCCAACTTCTTATTTCTTTACCATCTGGGTCAGTTGTTTTTTTAATATCACCTCTAATACGACTAGGATTTCCTGTTAAATCATAAAATGTTGCTGTTGACATTTTACCATCTAGATAATAATTTGTATCACTTCCTGTTGTAAAATTAAGTTCTCCTTCATCAAGTATTTCAGCATTTGCTGGAACAGGTAATGCAAAGTTTTTGGTTGTTGTTCTTAAAGCAGGTGGATTTGATGGATTTTTAAAACTATAATATTTTGAACCATCTTGAAACAAATAATAATTAGTTGTTATAGTACAAGTTTCTTCTGCTTTTGCCTCACTACCTTTAATATTAATTCCTATAAATATTACTGTTACTAAAAAAATCATTAAAAATAAAATTTTCTTTTTCATAAATTAATACATCCTTTCTTAATAGGTTACCTATCCTATGATATAAGAATAGCATAACTTTTAAAAAAATACAATAGATATTTAAAAAAATAATAAAAAAACAAACTATTTTAGTTAGTCTGTTTTACGAACTCTAATCTTAATTTATCTGCGATTGTAACAATAAATTCACTATTAGTTGGTTTAGCTTTATCTATATCAACACTATGACCAAATACTTCTTCCATAAAGTCCCAATTACCTCTATTCCAACTTACTTCGATGGCATGTCTTATAGCACGTTCTACTCTTGATACAGTTGTATCAAATTTTGTGGCAATATCAGGATATAATTCTTTGGTTATACCTCCTACTATTTCGGGATTATCATATACCATGCTAATACCTTCTCTTATATATTGATAACCTTTTATATGAGATGGCATACCCAATTCATGTAACATTTTAGTAATTGATATTTGTAAATTGTTATGATATAAATTCATACTTTTATTATTTACTACTTCAAAGACATCTAATATTCTTTGTTCAATGTCACATAAGTCATATGGTTTTAAAATATAATAATTTACTCCATACTCACTTGCTTTTCTTATGGTATCTGGTGCATTATATGAAGTTTCAACAATAATATTTTTGCTTATATTACGCTTGTTTAATTCTTCTAATACATATATTCCATCTTTCTTCGGCATGACTAAATCTAATAGTATAATATCATATTCCTTTTCTTTTTCTAATATTGTTTTTAATCCTTCTTCTCCATCACTACAACTTAAAACTAACTCTATTTTTTCATTGTCTTCAAAATACTCCTTTAACATATTAACTAGACTTGTATTATCATCAATCATTAATACTCTGATTTTATTTTTCATTTGTGTTCCTCCTTTTTATTTAATTAAATTATATAACTATATCGTGTCATATTTTGTCGAATTAGAATTAGAAAAAAGAAAAAGAGAAATATTTTAAATACTTCTCCATAACTATACTTTAGATAATTAAATTATATCATATTTTTTATTAAATGAAATGATTTATTTGATACTTTACATTCATTTAACATTATTTATCTATAACATTATAACCTAAGTTATTTATTATTTCTTTTATATTATTAATATCTAATTCATTAGTGCTTGTTATTAGTACTTCTTTGGTATTTAGATTTATTTCTACTTTTTTTATGTCTTTATTTTTCTTTAAGGTATCCCCAATTCTTTTGGCACAACTATTACAGTGCATACCTTCTACTAATAATTTAGATACCATTTTATTTTTATTAAACATTATTGTTTCCTCCTTCTAATTTTATATTTTTTAATCTTAATGCATTTAGTACAACGGTTATACTACTTAATGTCATTGCAATACTTCCTAACATTGGATTCATATTTATATTCCATTTAGATAGTAATCCTATTGCTAATGGAATCATACAAATATTATAGAAAAATGCTAGGAATAAATTTTGTTTTATGTTTGTTATTGTTTTTTTGCTTATATGAAACATATTTATGATATTAATCAAATTATTATTCATAAGTATTACATCGGCGGAATTATTCGCTATATCTGTACCGCTTGATAATGCTACTCCAATATTTGCAGTTACTAATGATACTGCATCATTTATTCCATCCCCAACCATCATTACATATTTATTATTATTCATTAATTCTTTTATTTTTTCTGATTTTTCTTTAGGTAAAACATTTGCAATTACTTCTTTTATTCCTAATTCTTTGGCAATAACTTGTGCAGTTATTTCATTATCTCCAGTTAACATAATTACATTTTTATTCATATTATTTAATTTTTTTATTACTTCTTTTGCTTCTTTTCTGATTATGTCTTTTACTCCGATTAAGGCAATTATATTATTATCTTCGATTACATAAATAATACTATTACCATTATTAACTAAATCTAATTCATCTTTACTATGAGTATTATTTATTTTTAGTTTTTTTATCAGTTTATTATTTCCAACATAATATTCTTTATTATTAGTTACTCCCTTTAATCCAATACCATCAATATTTTTAAAGTTTGTTACTTTTTGTAATTTATCATTAGTTTTAAATGCACTTGCTATTGGATGATTGGATTTACTTTCTATACTTGATACGATATTTAGTAATTTAGAATTATTATAGTTGCTATAATTACATAATTTGCTTATTTTTAAATTACCATATGTAAGAGTACCTGTTTTATCAAAGACAATTGTATCAACTTTATTAATGGCTTCTAATACTTTACTTGTTTTAATTAATATACCATTTCTTGCAGTTATTCCCATTGCTACTACTACTGCTAATGGTGTTGCTAATCCTAAGGCACATGGACAAGATATAACTAAAACTGTTACAAATCTTGTTAGTGAGATATTCAAGTTATATCCTAACAGTAAGTAACTTATTAGTGTAATTATAGCAATAAGCATTACCAGTGGTACAAATATTCCACTTGCTTTATCTGCTAATTTAGATATTGGAGACTTTGTATTTGTGGCTTCTACTACTAATCTTACTATTTCTGATATTGTTGAATTCTTTCCTATTTTTTCTGCTTTGTATTCTATATATCCATCTATATTTAAACTTCCTGCAATTACTTTATTACCTTTTCCTTTTTTGGACGGAATTGATTCTCCTGTTATAAAAGATTCATCAATATGAGTAGTACCATTAGTTATTACTCCATCTACTGCTAATTTCATTCCTGGTTTACATACTAAGATATCATTTTCCTTTATTTCATCTATTGTTACTTCTTTTACTTCGTTTCCTACTTTTAATAAAGCATAAGATGGTGTTATTGTTACTAATTCTTTGATAGCATCCAAGGTTTTTTCTTTATTTTTTGTTTCTATTTGTCTACCTAGTTTTATAAAATATATTACTACAATACAAGATTCATAATAAAGACTATCTACTAAGGAAGTATTACCTTTTAGTAAAAGTATTGTGTTATAAATACTATAAATTAAACTAGATAAAACTCCAATAAAAACTAGTGTATCCATATTAGGATGAGCGTGTATTAAGTTCTTATACCCGTTTTTTATAATATCAAATCCATATATTAAATAAGGTATTGTTAATATAAGTAAACTTATTGTATAATTAATAGGATTTCTCATCATATCTAAATATGGTATACTTGGTAATGATAACATATGGGACATTGATATATATAAAACTAAAATTGTCAGAAAAGTAATTGGTATTATTATTTTATTACTTTTATTAATTTTATTTATTTTAGTTTCATCATATATTCCAAGACTTTCAAATCCTGCATCACTTATAAATTTATTTAAGTCTTCAATAGATAAATTATCATTGTATTCTATACTTGCTTGTGATAATACTAAATTTACTGTGGCATTAATTATTCCATTTTGTTTATTTAGATATTTTTCTAAGGAATTAGAACAAGCACTACAACTCATACCTTTTATATTTAAAATTACTTTTTGCATAATTATCCTCCTTACTAATATATTTTACCACAAAATGAATATTTTTATAAAAAAATACTAGTATTTCTACTAGTTTAATTATTTATTATTTTAATTATATCTATACCATACATTTCTATTTTTTTATCTCCAAAGCCTTCTATTTGTTTTAATTCTACTTTATTTTTAGGTTTTTTATTTATAAGTTCTTCTAGTGTTTTATCACTGAATATAAAATATGGTTTATAATTTAATTCCTTTGATTTATTTAATCTATATTTTTTCAAATTAGTTCTTATTTCATCATCATTGTTTATATTTATTGTTTTATTATTATCAGTTATATCTTCATTAATATTTAATAAAGGTCTTTCTTCAGCAATTATTTCTTCTTTTTTACATAATGCTAAGATATTATTACATGATGATATTATATCTTTTTCACTACTTGCGTAACTATCGGTATTTTTTTCTATATATTTTATATATTCAATTAGTTGATCTGCTCGAATAACTTTATTTTTAACATTTTTAGGGGCATATTTATCTTCTACTACTGTATTATCATTTGCTAAAACTACAATTCCATGATACATACTATCAAATATTTTCTTTACTATTAATTTTCCTATAAAATTATTTCTATCTTCAATATATCTTCTAATTATGTTTATGTGTCTATCTAATTGAGTTATTGGGTTATAAATACCTACTTTATTTTTATTATTTATTCTATAAAAATTACCTTTATTATCAATAGATATATTTCCATATAGATTTTTACATTCAATTATATAATAATTTTTCTTAGTTAGTATTATAAAATCTATTTGTGCTTTATAATCTTTATATTCTAGGTTTATATCATGTAATATATACATTGGTATATGACTATTTTTTAATTCATATAATATTTTATTTTCTCCTTGTATTCCATATTTATATTTTTGTATTTCTTCATATAAATATAATTTTTCTTGTTTTGATTTTGTATTTTTTAATTTGTTTTCTAATACTTTAATTTTATTTTCTAAGGTATTTCCTGAATAATAAAGTATTGTGTCTTTAAATGTGTCATTAAATATATTTAACATACTACTACTCCTTTTTATTTAGTATAATATAAAAATTAGGTAATTAGTTATATTAATTCTATTATTTAATTTTTATGTACTGAATGATAATTTATTTATATTTTTTTATTGCATTATTTATTTCTTTATATAGTTTTTTATTTGGGGAGTCTTCTAATACTTTCCACATTAGATTATTTTCTTCATCAAATAATGGTACTAATTCTATTTCTCCATATTTATTTATTATTTTAATATATTCTTCTTCTACTCCTATTGATAAGTAATGCTTATTATTTGCTAAGTCTAGCAATGTATCTTCTTTAGAGATTGCTAATACTTTATAAAATTTATTTTCATATTTGGCTCTTATTGCAAGTATTACTGAAGCAATATGTTTACAAAAGAATTCACATGGACAAGTACAATAAAGTTGGGTTAACATATTATCTTCATCATATTTTATTACTACTAAATATTCTTCATTACCTTTTACTATAGCATAATATTTATCTTCTATTTTTTCTAGAAATGTTACCTTATTTTCTTTATAATATTCTTTTCCTCTTTTTATAATTGTTTTATTAAATATATTTTCCAAGTCATCATTAAATAAATCAAAATTTAGATTATCTTGATACTCATAAATAGATTTTGTATGCATAATTTCAGCGTGTAATTCTTCTAGAAACTCTGTTAATCTTCTAGGAAGATGATTAAATATGATTATAAATATATCTGATATATTAGATAAGTTTTGTGGTATATATCTATTAAATATAAAGTGATAATTATTAGTAAGATAATATGTAGTAAATTCTACTATGTTTTTATTTGTTTCTTCAATATAATCAAATGTATTATTTCTTTCTATTAGATTACATATTTCTTCGACTACTTCAAGTGAGATATGTTCTATATTAAGATATTTTTCTATTTTATTATCTTTTATTAAATCTAAATCTATCCAACTTATTTTAAATATATTTAATTTTTTTATGTAATCTATTCTAAAATATAAGTTATAATTCTCATAATTAATTAATTTTATATCTAAAACTATATCTTTATTTTTTATATATTTACTTACTTGTTTAATTTTATTTTCTATGTTATTCATTTTGCACCTCAGTTAAGTTTATTATACAATAAATTAGAAAAAAAGAATAGTAATCTATCCTTATTTTAAATTAAATAGTCCCATAATGTTATCTCCAGCATAAGTTTCTGGTAATTTACCATCCCATTTATCGATAAATTCTTTCATTATTAATTCATCTGTTAAAGTTTGTTTTAATAATTCATTAGATTTTTGGGTTGCTTCTGCTTCGACTATTTTAGCTTCTGATTCTAATTTTGCTGTTGCAAGTTTTTGCTCTGCAACTTGTTTTTCTTCAATTGCTTTGGAATATTCTTCACTAAATTCTAAGTTTATTATATTAAAGTTATCTATTACAATACCATATTTTTCTACTTTTTCTTGTAATTCTTTCATACATTCACTAGATACTTCTGGGCGTAATGTTATTGTTTGCTCTGCGGTATATTTAGAAATTATTGATTTAATACTTTCTTCAATCGCTGGAGTTAATATTGTTTGTTCATATGAATTACCTACTGTTTTATATAAATTAGTCGCTGATTTATTTTCTACACGATAATTCACTGCTAAGGTTGTTTTAATATCTTGTAAATCTTTACTAGCACTTGTAGTATTAACTTCTACTTTTTGAACTTTAATATTAACTTTAACTATTCTTTCAATGTATGGTATTTTAAAATTTAATCCTTCGGTTAAGTTACTATCTATTATTTTACCAAACCTTACTCTTAAACCTACTTCACCACTATTAATGGTTGTAAAACTACTTAATATTGTAATTAATATAAATAATCCTAATACACTAAATAACACTATTTTTTTAACCTTTGTTTTTTCACTTAAATCTATTACTTTCATAGTACCTCCTTATGATTGTATTATACCATATAAGTAGAAAATATTAAATGTTTATTTGAAATAATAGATAAAAATATTATCGTTCTTGATAAATGAATATAGAATGAAGAAAAGAACTCTTATAAAAAGTCCTTCTTCTCATCTCTACCATTTTATTACCTTATTGGTAATAGCAATAAAAATATAGGCACTCAATTAGATTGAGTGCCAACACTAAACTTTTAGAGGTGACATTCATTTGCAAAATCAAATGTTCCTCTTTTTTATTTTATGAAAGTCCTCTTGCTTACATACTAATAATAATATAAATAATTAATATTGTCAAAAGTCAACTTCTAATTTTATTAAAATAATAGACATAAATTTTGAAACTATAGGTTCAAAATTTCTTTTTAATAACCTTGGGTATTAAAAAGCCTTGGAATAACTTTTAAGTTATGAAAAGGAACAAAAAAAGAAATAATCTAATTAAAGACTATTTCTTATAATTCATAATAATTTATGACTTATTTTATTTCAATATATTTTTTATTTGTTTCTGCTTCTTTTTTAGGAATGACTACTGTTAATGTTCCGTTATTGAAACTTGCTTCGATTTTGTCTTCGTCAAGATCCCCTACATAGAATGATCTTTGGAATTTTCCATAACTTCTTTCTTTTCTTATATAATTCTTTTCTTTTACATCTTCTTCTGATTTTCTATGTGCAGTTACATTTAAGTATCCATTCTTTACTTCAAGTGAAATATCTTTCTTATCAAATCCGGGAACATCCATTTCTATATGATATTTACCACCTTTTTCATAGATATCACATTTCATACTGTCACTTTCTCTTGTTGACATGAAATTGTCAAATAAGTCATCTAAATATAATTTTCTTGGGATTAAATCCATATATCCTCATCTTCCTTTCTTATTTACAAATACCATTATATCACTTTTTTAGCATTTGTCAATACTTTTTGCTAAAATTTTAGCAAATTCTCTTGACTATTGCTAAATTAATAGTATAATTATAATTATGAAAAGTGATAATGCTTTTCTTATGAAAGGTAGATGAATTAAAAATGGCAAAAAAACAATTTAAGGCCGAATCTAAAAAACTATTAGATTTAATGATTAACTCTATTTATACTAATAAGGAAATATTTTTAAGGGAACTTATTAGTAATGCAAGTGATGCGATTGATAAACTATATTATAAGTCTCTTACTGATAATAGTATTAAGATTAAACATAGTGATTTAGAGATTAATATAAGTGTTGATAAGGAAAAAAGATTACTTACTATTACTGATAATGGTTGTGGTATGACTAAGGAAGAACTTGAAGATAATTTAGGTACTATTTGTAAAAGTGGTTCGGAATTATTTAAGGAAAATAATGAAAAGAAAAAAGATATTAATATTATTGGACAGTTCGGTGTAGGTTTCTACTCTGCTTTTATGGTTAGTGATGAGGTTACTGTGGAAAGTAAAAGTATTAATAGTGATGAAGCATATACTTGGAAATCTAATGGTGCAGATGGATATACTATTGATTCTTCTAGTAAGAAGGATGTTGGTACTAGTATTACTTTGAAGATTAAGGAAGATACTGAGGATGAAGAATATTCTAAATATTTGGAAGTATATACTATTAAGTCTTTAATTAAGAAATATTCTGATTATATTACTTATCCTATTAAGATGGAAGTTACTCATAAGGATTTAAAGGAAGGTACTAAGGATGAGTATGTTGAACACTCTGAAATTGAAACTTTAAATAGTTTGGTACCTATTTGGAAAAAGAATAAGAAAGATGTTAAGGATGAGGAATATAATAATTTTTATATGGAGAAATTCTCTGATTATGCTAATCCTGATGAGATTATTCATATTAATGCTGAAGGATTAGTTACTTATGATGGTATATTATTTATTCCTAGTCATACTCCATTCGATTATTATTCTAAGGAATATGTAAAGGGATTACAATTATATTCTAATGGTGTTCTTATTATGGATAAATGTGGTGATTTATTACCTGATTATTTTAGTTTTGTTAAAGGTGTTATTGATAGTCCTGATTTAAAATTAAATATTTCAAGGGAAGTATTACAACAAACTAGAATACTTAAAACTATTGGTAAGAATATTGAGAATAAGATTAAGAAATGCCTTGAAGATTTAAGAGATAATGATAGAGAAAAATATGAAAAGATATATAATAATTTTGGTATTCAATTAAAATATGGTGTATATAATAACTTTGGTATGGATAAAGATAAATTACAAGATTTATTGTTATTCTACTCTTCTAAGGAAAAGAAACTTGTTACTTTAAAAGAGTATGTTTCTAGAATGAAGGAAGGACAAACTAATATTTATTATGCTTGTGCAGAGACTACTGATAAGGCTGATATGTTACCACAAGTTGAAAAATTTAAAGATAAGGACTATGAGGTATTATATTTAACTGACTATGTTGATGAATTTACCATGCAATCATTAAGGGAATATGATAATAAAAAGATTGTTAGTGTTTCATCAGAAAATACTGATTTAAGCAGTAAAGAAGAAAAAGAAAAATTAGATAAAGAGAATACAGAATATAAAGATATGTTTTCTCTTATGAAAGAAGTTATTCCTGAGGTTAAGGATATTAAATTTACTAATAGACTAAATAAGCATCCTGTATGTTTAACTAATGAAGGTATGATATCTACCGGTATGGAAAAAACTTTAAATGCTATTAGCGAAGAAAAAGTAAGTGCAGATTTAATTCTTGAAATTAATGAAAATCATCCAATCAGTAATAAGTTAAAGGAATTATATAAGGATAATAAAGATGAATTAAAGGAATATACTAAAATTCTTTATGCTGAAGCTAGATTAATCGAAGGTCTTTCTATTGATAATCCTACAGAAATAAGTAATTTAATTTGTAATTATATTGCTAAATAATGATAAAACTGATAAATAGTTAGTTCTACTTATCAGTTTTTTATTATCTTGATTTATGTTTTTCGTCTTGGTCTACTATATCTTGGAATGTTTTTTCTTTAACATTAAATATCGTTTTCACCATATCATTGAAACTTGTTTTGCTATTTTGACTCTGTTCTGTTGGTTTTTTATTATTAGCAAAATCATTAAAACTTTTTAATTTAAATGGTTCTATTTTTATATGTTTTTTTGGTTTATCAGTATTGTTTAATTCTAATGGAGGCATTTCTTGATGTTCTATATGTTGAAAAGATGCTATTTCTGGATTTTCTTTATCAAATTTTGGAAAACTTTTTAGTTGTTCTTTTTTTTCTTTTAATTCCTTTATTGTTTGTTCAATAAGTGGGGTATTCATTATAACTTGCTCTTCATGATGACATATACTTTTTATGGTATCTATATTTTGTTTAAATTCTTCTTTGTCTATTTCTTCGATTGAGTCATTTTCTATTAATCTTTCAAAATTATTTATAAATGTTGTTAAGTTGTCTACTCCTATTTTGTCAATAAACTTTATTGGGTCTGTTAAAGCAAGTGTTAAATCACCTTCAAAGGTATAAGTTAACATTTCTGTTCTTCCTTGCCAATAATCATAATCCTTATTTTGATTAAATAGAAATACTTGTTTTTTAGCTAGCGACTCAGAAATTATTTTCGATACAACATTGGCAATATCACTTCTTAAATTGATATATTCATTTTTGAACTCTTCGCCATATTTTGTTGATAGTTTTTCAGATAAGTCATTGTCAAAGACAAGTAAGTTAATGAATTCTAAAATGTAATCTTCATTGGCATGAATATCAAATATGTCTAATTTAATGCAAGAATATTTTTGATTAGCGTATTTGAATGTTTTGGAATCCCTATCTTTAAGTAATAGTTTTGACATTTCTTCCCTATCTTTTTTTCCAGTAAGATTTAGAAATCCAATTATTGTTTCGGTATCATTTAACATATCAACGTTGTCAAATATTTTATCATCATAGTAATCTAAGGCTGATATTGTTTCATCATCTAAACTATCTCTATTATTAAATAGTTCATCAATTGTTTCTTTTTTAGTGGTATACATAATTATTATATTATCAAATGATGCTTTTATTTGTTCAGTATACTCTTTACCAAAGATTGATACTAATTCATTTATTATCATATCTTTACATTGTAATAGATTTTTATTTATATTTTTCTCTATCTCTTTATTTATTTCCATGATATCTACCTTCTTATTATAGATTAATTATAACAAATTTTTTTTATTATGTCATTAAATAATTTAAAAACTGATAAACATTTTACATTTATCAGTTATTTTTTAATTATTAGTCCATTTCCAATTTTGAACTTCAGGCATATCTTTGCCGTACTCTTTAATATAATTATTGTGTTCAATTATTTTATTGTTGCAATATTCAATGGCATTTGCTCTTGTATCTCCAAGAAATTCTAGATATTTTAAAGCATCTTTTGCTAGACTAAATCTATCTATTTTATTTTGTACTCTCATGTCAAATGGTGTTGTTATTGTGCCTTCTTCAAGGTAACCATGAACATGAAGATTTTTATTTTTTCTATTATATGTTAGTTGATGGATTAAGTTTGGATAGCCATGAAAAGCAAAGATTATTGGTTTATTTTTTGTAAATAAGTTATCATAATCAAAGTCTGTTAAACCATGTGGATGTTTATCATTTGATTCTAGTTTCATTAAATCTACGACATTAACTACTCTTATTCTAAGGCCTGGATAAAATTTTTTTAAAATTGTTACTGCTGCTAGGGTTTCTAATGTTGGAGTGTCTCCACAACAAGCCATTACTATATCTGGTTCTTTTCCTTCATCACTACTTGCAAAGTTCCATATACCTATTCCTTTGGTACAATGTTTTACTGCTTCATCCATAGTTAACCATTGATATCTTGGATGCTTTGATGCTATTATTACATTTATATAATTCTTACTTCTTATACAATGATCAAAACATGAAAGTAAACAGTTTGCATCTGGTGGTAAGTATGCTCTTACTATATCAGATTTTTTAGTTACAATATGATTTAAAAATCCTGGATCTTGGTGTGTATATCCATTATGATCTTGTTGCCAAATATGGGAAGATAATATATAATTTAAGGAAGATATTCCTTTTCTCCATGAAAGTTCTTTGGCTACTTTCAACCATTTTGCATGTTGACTTGTCATTGAATCTACTATTCTTATGAATGCTTCATAACTATTAAATATTCCATGACGCCCTGTTAAAAGATACCCTTCTAACATACCTTCGCATAAGTGTTCAGATAATACTGAATCTATTACTCTACCTTCATTAGATAATGATTCATCATTTTTATATATTAAAGCATTAAATTGTCTATCTGTTTTTTCAAATACTGGTGTTAATCTATTACTTTTTGTTTCATCTGGTCCAAATACTCTAAAATTAGTTTTATTTAAGTCTATTACATCTCTAATAAACTTGCCTAATTCTTCCATATCTTGACACATTACTGTACCTGGGGTGTTAAAGTTAACAGCATATTTTCTAAAATCTGGTATTACTAAATCTCTAAGTAATACTCCTCCATTTGCAATTGGATTGGCGGACATTCTTTTGTTACCTTTTGGACTTAAATCTTGTAATTCTTTGATTAATGTACCATTATTATCAAATAATTCTTCGGGATGATAACTTCTTAGCCAATTTTCTAATAAACTTAGATTTTCACTTTTTTCTTTATTTACTACTATTGGTATTTGATGAGCATTAAATGTACCTTCGATTTGTTTACCATCTACTAATTTTGGTCCAGTCCATCCTTTTTTACTTCTTAGTATTATCATTGGATACATTGGTCTAGTACTACTATCATTAGATTGTATTTTCTTTATTTCTTCGATTACTTCATCTAGGGTTCTCGCCATGTCTTGATGCATTTTTTCTGTTGTTGATATATCTACATGGTATGGTTTATAACCATAACCTTTGAATAGAGAATCTAATTCTTCATCACTAATTCTAGCTAAAATCGTAGGATTTGCTATTTTATACCCGTTTAAATGTAGTATTGGTAAAACTATTCCATCTGTTTTAGGATTAATTATTTTATTTAAATGCCAAGAAGCTGCTAAGGGACCTGTTTCTGCTTCGCCATCTCCTACGACACATGCTACTATTAAATCTTTATTATCTAATACTGCACCATAAGCATGAGATAAGGAATAACCTAATTCTCCACCTTCGTTAATTGATCCTGGTGTTTCTGGTGCTACATGGGAAGATATTCCTTTTGGAAAAGAAAATTGTTTAAATAATTTTTGTAATCCACTTTCATCATAAGTTATATTTGGATATACTTCACTATAAGTTTTTTCAAGATATGCTTGAGCAACCATAGCATTACCACCATGTCCTGGTCCTGAAATATATATCATATTTAAGTCATATTTATTTATTACTCTATTTAAGTGAGTATAAATAAAGTTTTGTCCTGGTACTGTACCCCAGTGTCCTACTAAGGTATGTTTTATATCAGATAATTCTAGTTTTCTTTTTAAAAGTGGATTATCTAGTAAGTACAACTGACATGCTGATAAATAATTACTTGCTCTAAAGTAAGCATCTATTTTATATAATTCTTCTTTACTTAATACATTATTCATAAATTACCTCCGTTTTATTCTTATAAATACATTATACAACAAATTGTTAAGAAAAGAAAGTTAAATTGATTAACTCTCTTTATTTTCTGTAAGTGTAATTTCTACAGTATTCTCTTTATTATTTCTAAGATATTTTATTTTTATGGTATCTCCTGGATTATGTTTGTATAATTCATATCTTAATTCTGCGACTGTTGAGATTTTTTCATCATCAATACCTGTTATTATATCTCCTTTATCTAGTTTTGATGCTGCCGGTGAACCTACTTGTGTTGCTATTACTACAACTCCTTCGGTTATATTCTTTGGTACTGATATTCCATATTGCCATAAGTATGTTGTTTGATTTATATCCATCATTGATATACCTATAAATGGACGCTTAATTGTTTCACCTTTTTCTAAAGATTTTGCATAAGTTAAAGCATCTTCAATAGGAATAGCAAATCCCATACCTTCTACTTCGTCTTTTACTAATTTTAATGAGTTAATTCCTATTACCGCACCATTTACATCAAGTAATGGTCCTCCACTGTTACCAGGACTAATTGCAGCATCTGTTTGTAATACTTTCATGTAATAATCTGATGTACTACCAGAAAAACTTACTTCGACCATTCTATCTTTACCTGATAAGATACCTTTTGTTACAGTACCACTATATTCTAATCCCATTGGAGCACCAATAGTAAATACTGTATCTCCTAATTTCATTTTTGAGTTATCTCCTATTTCAAGCACCGATAATACTTTATCTTTATTAATAGATAAAACTGCTATATCTGAATAAGTTTCTTTACCTAAGATAGTAGCTTCTACTGTTTCGTTGTTAGACATAACTACTTCTACTTTATCTGCTCCATCAACTACATGATTATTTGTCATTATATATCCAACTTTATCATCTTTTTTATATACGAATCCACTTCCTGTTGATATTTTTTGATTGTTTTTGTATGATACTACTGTTACTACTCCGTCATATGCTTTTTCTACTGACAAAGCAATACTATTTTCAGTTAATTCTACTTTACTTACATTTTCTACTATACTTTTACTTACACTTGGTACTTTTGTTATAACTATATATGAACCTAGTGTTCCACATATAAATGATATTATTATTGAAAGTACTAATATAAGTACATTATTATTATTTTTATTTGTTTTATTTTCCATAATTCATTCATCCTTCTTTCTATAAATCTATTATATCCATGTAGTTAGTAGGAAATCCCATTCTATCTAATATTTTTTCAATAGGTATAGAATCTATCCTTCCATCTAGTTTTTCTATTTCATATTCTATTTCTTTTAGCATTAATCTAAAGGAATCATCAGTTAATAATATTTTAAATATTATTATTACAGCGAATAAATCATTTTTTCCATAAATATATTCTGCATCCATTTTAGGTATATTTAACTCTTCATGATAGATATTATCTTCGATATATCTTTCAGTTTTATTTTCGTATACAATATCTTCATGTGCACAAAGATTACGATAATTAGATAATATTATTAAATAGTTTGATAAATCTTCTGGAGTAGTATTAAAAATATCTGCTATTTCTATTTTATCTTCTTTCTTTAATATGGTATAAAGTTCACATACTATACCAAAAGATAAAACTTTAACTAATACCCATAAAGGAATATATCCATAACTATTTGCATAGTGTGCAGTAGCATTATGATGCAATGAATTAATTCTAATTTGTCTTTTCATTTTTTCTAATACATCTTTTACTCTACGCTTTTTATCATGGTCATTTGTAAAGTTTTTTGGATTTAAATAATCTTTTTCTTTATATCCATATTTTTTAGATAGTTGATATGATAATATTGATTTTAGTTGATTTTCTATAACTAATACATTTTTAAATATTATATTTCTAAAATATCTATCAAATAGGAATAAAGAATATAATTCTCTAAATGTTGAACCTTTAATAAATGTTCTGTTTTTTTCAGAGACCATAAATAAATGTCTATATCCATTTAAAAAGAAATAATTTTCTCTTAATAGTACTTCTTTTGCTTCATCGATGTCTTCAACAATTAATCCTTTTTTTTGTAATATTTCTACTTGTTCATCTATTGTTCTAAAATCTTTTTGCATAAATTAAATCACCCTTACATACTCTTCTTATAAAAGTATATCACAAAAATTAAAAAAAAGATATAAAAATTAATGGTAAAATTATGGGAAATTATGATATAATTTTAAGTATAAGGAGATTAGAGATATGCCTAGTTCAATTACTCATAGTTATTTTATGAAGGATGTATATGATAAACTTGATGATAATATTAAAAATAAAATAGTATTAGAAAGTGCTAAAACTTTTGCGCAAGGTCCTGATATTTTCTTCTTTTATAATATGGGATTTGGTAAGAAAAGTAATACTTTTAGGAATAATGCTAATTATATGCATGAACATAATGTTAATGATTATTTTATAAATATTGTTAAGTATATATTTGATAATAATTTATTTGATAATGATGATGTTGTTTCTTATTTATATGGCAGTATATGTCATTATGTATTAGATTCTACGATGCATCCTTATATTATATATAAGACTGGTATATTTGATAAGAATGATAAAAATACTTATAAATATAATGGGCTACATCCTGATATGGAATATTATTTAGATGCTTATATGATATTTCAGAATGAGAAAAAAGAAGCTAAAGAATATAAGATGTATAATTATATTTTAAATAATGATATATTTGATGATACTATTATTAATATGATTAATAAGGTTATTAAAGATACTTATGATATAGATAATATGGGAAATATTTATAATAAGTGTATTAATGATATGAAAAGATTTTATAAGTTATTTAATTATGATCCTTATGGAATAAAGAAGTTAGGATACTCTATAATAGACTTTATCACTCCAAGGAGGTTTATTAGAAAGAAAGAATTTTCATTTTATTTAACACATAATAGTAAGAAATACTATCTAAATTTAGAGAAAGCTACTTGGAATCATCCTTGTAATAAGTATGAAACATATAATTATTCTTTTATTGAATTATATGTTAAGGCTATTGATAAGACTTGTAATATTATTAAGGAAATGGATAAAATATTAAATAAAAAGAAAATTGATATAGATAAAATTAGTGAGTTAATTGGTAATTTATCCTACTTAACTGGTAAAGATTGTAATAGTGATAGTAAAATGATTTATTTTGAGTTTTAGAGGTGATAAAAATGGAAATTAGAGAATATAAGAAGGAAGACTCTAAGGAATTATTAAATTTATTTAATAAATGTTTTAATTATGATTATAAGGTTATTGATATGGAACCTACCGGTATGATATATGTTGTTGTTATAGATAATAAAATTGTTGGTATGGCTACAATAGATATATTAAATGATATATTTAAGAATATTAAGTATGGTTATGTTAATGATGTATGCATTGATCCTGATTATCAAGGACAAGGATTAAGTAAAAAATTGATGAATAAGATTTTAGAATATGGAATTAGTAATAACTTAGAATATATTATGCTTACTTCGAATAAGAAAAGAATTGCTGCACATGGACTATATAAGAGTATGGGATATGAGATAGTGGATACTTGTGTATTTAAAAAATATATGAAATAAGAAAAAAATGCAAGATTTATGTTTTGCATTTTTATTTATATTAATTATTTACTACTTTAGTTTTACCTGTTTTAGTATAACCTTCTAAAGATTCTTGATTTGAATATTTATATTCGATTGTAGTTATTTTGTATCTATATATATCAGTATATTCATTCCAAGTATCTACAACTGTGTAGTTATTATATTTACTACTATTTTCTGTTTTATCTATAACACAATTTGATTTATCATTTGTTAATGTAAATTTAACTGGTACATAATAAATATTTCTATTAATTTTATTTAGATAATATGGTGTAACTCCATTAAAGTTTTTAATATATATTGTTATATCAATATAGTATTTACCATCTTGTTTGTAAATATTTGATGTATTAAATGTAAAGTTACTTGAAGTTAAAGCATGATTCTTATAATCATATGGGTTTTCATTACCTGTTACTCTATTATTTTCTTTATCTATAATTGATACTGTATTATTTCTATTTTGAATATAGTTTGTATAGTCTTCGATTGATGTAAAGTAACTACTTGATAATAATTTTATATTAGAACTTGTATTTAAATTAAGTAATTCTAAAGTATATGAATAAGTTCTTATATTTGAAGCATAACTAATTGTGTAATAAGTTAATTCTTCGTTTTGACAATATTTTGAATAAGATACTACCTTAGTACTATTTTCAATATTTTTACCTGTTACTTTACCATTATACCAGTTACTATATCTATCTACATTTTTAACATACTCGTATAAAATAGTTGTAGTTGGTGTACTTGGAGTATTATTTGTAGTATTATTACTTGCTGGAGCTGTTCCACCTTTAGAAGTTTCATTACTTATTGGCTTTTCTTCTTCATGTGGTTTATCTTCTTTTTTGTTTATTGGTAAATCTTCAATTTTAATATCGCAAACTTCACATTCACTATTACCTAGTTTAATTTCTGAAGTTTTAGTCTCATTATTACATTTTAACTCTGTTTTTATGTTGTAATAATTGTCTTCTAGAACTATTGTAGATTTACTATTTTCTTTATCACAAGTCTTACCTTTTTTATCCTTTAATTCTTTTAGATAATCCCATTTAATTAATTGATTTAGAGTTACTTGTGAAGTTTCTCCTTCTTCGGGTAAATTCTTTTTAAAGTATTCTACTGATGAATCACTAAATAATTTAAGATTTTTTTCGATAGATAGTCCTTTATTTAAAGTTAATTTAGATATTAACCAAATAATTAATAAGACTGCTACTACGAAAACTATTACTTTAATGAATAATCCTAACCAATTAATTTCATATTTTTTATCTTCCATCTTTATCCCCCACAATCTTGAATTTGTCTTTTATTCTAACATAGGCATTTTACTTTGTCAATTACTTTTATGAAAATTTTTGTTACTTTATTTGTCTTTTAATGTTACTATGGTACATCCTATATTAGTACTTGCTATTTTATAAGATTCTACTAATTTATTCATAGTTAATGTTTGATGAACTATTTCTTTTACTAGTCCTTGTCCTATTCCATGAATTATTACTACTTCTTTATGATTTAGTATACTACTTTCTAATATAAAATCATTTACTGCAACTTTAGCACTTTCTCTATCATATCCATGTAAATCAATATGTGGTAATCTATCTAAAAATATATCATATGTTTTCATACTTCACCTACTTTAATGGTAACTTTATTGTCACCTTTGTTCCTACATTTAACTGTGAACTATATTTTATACTACCTGAATGAGCTTTTATTATTTCATTTGATAAGGCTACTCCTAATCCTGTTCCATTTTGTTTAGTAGTAAAAAATAATTCTGTTATCTTATTTATTGTTTCTTTATCCATACCTATTCCATTATCAGTTATTTCTATATAAAGATTTGTTTTATTAGTATGGGTATCTATTTTTATTATACCATTATTTTCTATTGCTTCAATACTATTTTTTATTATATTTATTAATACTTGTTTTATTTTATTGTAATCAATATTTACATATATTTCTTCTTTATTAATAAACTCTATGTTTATATTTTTAGAACTAGTTAATAAATTTAGACTATTATAGACTTCTTCGATTAATAAGTTTATATCTACTAAATCTTTTGTTAAGGTTATTTTGTTTAATTCTTTAAAGTCTGCCATAATTGCTAAACTTCGTTCTATTTCATCTTTAATTATATTTAGGTATTTTTCAGTTTTTTCTTTATTATCTAAATTCATCATTTGTAAGTATCCTTTACAGACTGCTAAGGGATTTTTTATTTCATGTGTTAGTTTAAATAATGAATTTTTAAGTTGTTTTTCTTTTTCTAAGTCTTTGACACTTACAAATATATTAGAAAGATTATCTAGTAATTGAAACATATATAAAATAAATATAGATATTAGAAAGAACATTATTATCATCCATATTATTTTAAGTAAAAGATATTCTTTAATATTAGAATTAAAGTAATATAGAAATGATAAAATAAATGATTGAAAGATAGCAATTGATATTATGAAATTATCATTAGTACTTTTCTTCTTTCTACATATTGTATATATTATAAAATATCCTATAAAATTTATCATTATATAAATTATTTTAATATTTATACTGTACGCAAAATAAATATATAATAATGTTAATATAGATGTAAAGACTGCTAATTTATCTTTCTTTTTTAAGTATGCTACTAAGATTGGCATATTTATAAATAGTAATACTTCATTATTTTCAGTGTTTTGTCCAAACTTAATACAAATATACAAAGAAAAGATAATTGTAAATTCAAAGACTATTTTCTTATAGTTTGGTTTATTATTTATTCCCATGTAACAGTTATATACAAAATATAAAAGAAAGGGAAATAAAACAAGTATTATATTTATTATTATATTATCTAACATTTTTCTTCACCAATAAAATTATATAACATTAATTTGTCGAATTTTGTAGTTTTGTGAGGGAAAATGTAATTTTATGTACTAAAATGTAGAAAAAACAGAACATAAAGTTCTATTTAAGTTCATCTATATATTGTTTTAATTGTTTAGCACCACTGCCAATTATTATTTTTAATTGGTCATCTATTTCTACTACGCCCTTTGCGCCAAGTTTCATTATTCCTTCTTTATTTGCTTTACTAACATCTTTTAAGGTTACTCTAAATCTTGACATTTCTGCTTCTGTTTCTATTATGTTGTCTTTACCTCCAAGTAAGTCTACTAATTTATTTACTTCTAATTTAAAATCTTTTTTATTTGCTTTAACTATTGCAAAAGCTATTATTACTAATATTGTTATTATTATTAAGTATTGATACCATTCCATTTTATCTCTTTTCTCCTTAAAATGATTATACTATATTTTGTTTTATTTGTAAATATCATTTGTTTTATAATTTTTTGTTATTAAATTTTTACTTGTATGAATTTATTGTTACTTATTAGTTAACTTTAAATCTATCTAATAAGTATTATATTTTTTAAAAGATATTTCGACAAAAAAGTACTAGTTAGTTGTATAATGAAGATGGTGATGTAAATGAAGAAAAAAATTCTTAATCACTGCATGGAGGTTGTAAAAAATAAATATCCAGAATATGATGAAGATAAACTTGAAATAATTAATTATGGACTGGAAAGTATTTATTTAACATTTACAAAAATAATAATAATATTTGTTTTAGCAATTATTTTGAATATTTGGAAGGAAGTATTATTATTATTAGCATTTTATAATTTGATAAGAGTTGGTGCATTTGGTATGCACGCTAAAAAAAGTATTCATTGTTTAATTATTTCTTTAACATTATTTATTGGTGGTGTGTATCTTTGTAGATATCTAGTAATACCTTTAATACTAAAAGTAGTTTTATCTATAATATGTATTGTGTTAATTGCTAAATATGCTCCTGCAGATACTGAAAAAAGACCTATAATAAATAAAAAGTTAAGAAGAAAATATAAATTTATTAGTGTAATAATATCTGGTGTATTTGCAATTTCAATTGTGTTATTAAGTGATAAAAATATATCTAATTATTTATTACTTGGTATGATTGAGGCTACTATAATGTTATTACCTATTACTTATAAAATATTTGATTTACCATATGATAACTACAAGAGGTATTTAAATGAGGTTTAATTTTAATTAAACATAAAAAAGAAAAGGAGGTACAAAACATGTTTGCTAATTTATTATCTTTAATTGGATCATTTGCTGCTACATTAGGTTCTAATGGATGCGTATTCTTATTTGTTGATGAACCTAAAATGCCAAAATCTTTAATTAAATAACTATTTAACAATTGTACAAATATGCAACTTAAAAATCGTACATTAAAAAAGCCTATCTATATAGACTTTTTTATTTTTAGTTTTTGTGAATATACTACATCTGTTACTATTCTTTGTGCTTCAAATCTTTTGCTTTCTTCTAATATCTTACTAACTAACATTAAACCATATCCGTGATTCTTACCTTTTGTGGTATATTTTGTTTTACCAATACTTTCTGTATCAATTTTACCTTCATAAGTATTTGATATAATTATTTCTATATCTTCGCCTGTTTTATATATTTCAATAGCCATTTTCTTATCTTTTGAATTTTTACTTGCTTCAATTGCGTTATCTAGATAAACTCCAAGTAATATACCTAATTGTTTAAAGTCATTTGTATCTAAATCACCAATAAAGGTGTTTTCAACTTTTGGAGAAACATTAATACTTAAATTTATTCCGTTATTCTCTGCTTCATTTGCCTTATAATAGAAAAATCCTTTTATACCATTTGCAGGCAAATATTGAAAACTTGTATATTTTTCGTTATTTCCTTTTACATAATCTGCAATTATACTATTTAGATATTCAATTACTTCATGCTCTTTCTTTTTATCAACAATTTTACTTCTTGCAGTTATTAATTGATTTTTAGATTCATGTCTAAGTGACTTTTGTTTATCTAACTCTTTTTCGTAGTTTTTAATAAATTCTAATAATTTAAGATATCTAATCATCAACTTGTTGTTTTTTATTCTTTGGTTTATCAAACTTAGAAGAATTGCTATAAAGCATACCATTATGCATATACTTAGTATTGAATCTTTATCCCACATTAAATTATTACATGCTTTATAGAATAAAATTATTATACATATTAATGTTAAAACTATATATATTATTATTACATTATCATTATTGATTTTTAACTTAAGTATTTTTTTAAGAACTTTTCTTAGTAAAAATGTAACTAGTAATATCAATAAATTTACAATTAGTGTCATTACAATAGTTGATTTTAGGTTATTATAGAAATAACTAGTTGATGTGTTTAATAGAACTACTATAAAAAATAATACTATTAAATCCGCTATTACACTTATTAAAGTATATACAAGCATTAGTAAGGTCGACTCATAATAATTTTTGTTAAATATTATCTTAAACAAAAACAAATATACTCCACATAATAATAAAGTTTTTGAAACGCCATCCAGTGTACCAATGACTATGCTATACAAGATTATTGAAGTAATTATTACAACAATACTTTTAAAGTTTAAATTGATTTTTTTCTTTTCTAGTAATATTTTAGCAAACACAATTGAAGTTATTATCATTAATAATGAACATATCAGTAAACTAATGAGTTTCAATGTACTTCTTTAGTCCTTTTCTACTTCTGTCTGATAATAACTTAGTTTGCATTTTATTATTAAATGTTATTGTGTTTGTTATGTAGTCTACATTATGTATATTTTTAATGTTTACTACACACTTTTTATGTGTTTGATAAAAATTATCATTTAACTGGTCGGTAATTGCTTTTAGAGTTGAAGTTACTTCATACTTCTTACCATTTTCAGTTGCTATTATACATTTGTGCTCATCCGTTACTTTTTCGATATATAATATTTTACTCGCAGGTATTCTATAAGTCGTATAATCGTAAGTGAAGATTAATACCATCTTTTTATCATATATTTCTAGAACTTTTATTAGACTTTCTTCAAGTCTTTTTTCATATTCGTAGAATTTAGATATAAAGTCTAAAGCCATTATTCTATAAAAGATTATATCATCTCTACACTCAGGATGCGCACTTACAAAGATTATCATACTTTCCCAATCCCCATTATTCCTTATCTCGGTTGCGATTTCTAATCCTGAAACATTTGGCATTTCAACATCAAGAATATATACTTTTTGCTCATCTTTTGACATGATTAATTTATGTAGTTCTTCATCATATTTATTGAACTTACTTATCTTGTAATCAAAGTCATATGGCATCATTATTTTTCTTATTGCATTTACTGTTTTATCTAATGCTTCTTTGTTATCATCGCAAGTAATGAATCTTATCATGCATATTTCCTTCTTTCCTTATTTATTATACCACTAAATGGTAATTTTGGGGAATATCTTGTTGTAAATTTCAGCAAAATGTTGAAAAAATAAGCAATGTTGCTTACTTTTTGTTACTACTTTTTTCTTCTAATTCATTTATAAGATTAAAGTTAATTATATCATTGGATATTTTTATTATTTTATCTGCTTTCTCACTATTTTCTTTTATGTAGTCTTCGGTTACTGCTTCATTATTTATAGAATATATTTCGCTCTTTTGACTACTATAATATATTTTACTTGTTAAATATGAACTATCAGTAAACACTACAATATTATCATTATTTTTGATACTAAATATATCTGTTCCTAATTGATATTTGCTTTGTACTCCAAGCATATTACCTAATGTTGGAAGAACATCAATCATACCTGTTGGTATAGTTATTTCTTTATTAAGAATTGTATTTTTACTATCTTTTGTCCATATAATAAATGGCACTTTTTTATTTAATTCGTGTTCATATTTATTGTAATCTTTATAATTTTTATCATCTTTATCATATAATTTACCTGTTAATGGATTATAGTTATATAATAAATCAAATTCTTCTTTATCTATTCTTGCTTCATGATCTCCATATATTACAAGTACTGTATTATCAAGAAGATTATTTTCTTCAAGGTCATTAACTAGTTGGCCAATTGCTTGGTCTGCATAATGAACTGATCTAAAATAATTTTCTAACATTGTTCCTTTAATTGGATTTGCTATAATTGTTTGATTATTTACATCATATTCTATATTTGTTTCAAACTCATCAGTTAATTCTAAATCATCAAATGGTGTATGGTTAGATAACATTATTAATGTTGTATAAAACTTTTCATTTCCTTGTTTTATATCTTGTAAATATGGTATTACTTGCTTAAAGAATGATTTATCTGATAGTCCTAATCCTATTGTTTCATCGATTGTAAAGTAATCTTTGTCATAGAACATATCATATCCCATATTTTTATGCATTATTTTTCTATTCCAAAAATCTCCATTATTTGCGTGCATACTAGATACATAGTATCCTTGGTCTTTCATTAGTTTTTGAATTGTTATATAATTTCTATCATAGTAATTAACAAATACTGTTCCATTTAATGATGGCATCATTGAGGTAGAAAAAGTAAACTCTGCATCACTTGAAGTTCCTACGCCAACTTGTGAATAAAAATTACTGAAATATAATCCTTCGGATGCTAATTTATTTAAGTTTGGTGTTACTTCGTGGTTATTGAATTTCATATCCATAACAAATTGTTCTATACTTTCTGCATGGATTACTATGACATTTTTATCTTTAAAGATATTTGTATATTCATTATCTTCTTTGGGTTTATTGTTTTCTTCATAATAATCTTTTGTTTCTTTATAAGCATTATCATGTCCAAATAAATCATTTAATCCTGGACGTAAACTTTGAACTAAATCATCAAATTGATATGTGTATATACCAAAAGCTCTTACTACACTTTCTCTATTCCATAGGTTATAAAATCTATTCCATTCAGCATTCTTTATAAATATTGCTCCGGTTGCTAATAATATCAAAGAAGTTATAAGGGTATTTCTAAATATTTTCTTTGTATTTTCTAATTTTAGAAAGTCTAATATACTTTTCTTTTTTAATACTTTAATTAAGAATATTAATCCTATTAATTGCCAAATATAAATGAAATACTCTATATGTAAAACATCTTTAACTACTACATCTGATACATCTACTACAAATGTTGAAGTAGCAAGTAAACTTACTGATACAAATGAAGTATAATAGCCATAATAGTGTGCATTTATTACACATATTGCTATTAATATCACTGACCATACTATAAAGTAAGTATTTCTTTTCTTTGGTTTTAATAAGTAAGAGAATGCTCCGATTAGTGTTAGGACTCCTAAATCTATTATAAGTGGTTTTAATGTATGTGGACTATCTAACATTATTAGTCTTAACATTGTTGAATTTATAAGATTTGATACAATAAAGTATATAAATATAATATTATCTTTTATATATTTTATAAAATTATTTTTCTTCATTTTTACCTCTTTTTCTTTAAATTAATTATATCACTTAACTATATTTATTACAAGGTTAGTAATTAATTTATTTACATAACTGTTATTTTTTGTTATAATTATTGTAGTGATGTGAAGTGAAAAAAGTAAAGAATTTTTTTATTGATTATTATAATAAATTTAAGAATATTATTAAAAACCCCAAAAAATTTAGTTCTTATATGTATATTATATATATGGCTATTCCATTTTTAGTTATGGATTTATTTACTAGAATATTTGAAGGTAAAAGTAGATTTTTTTCTATATTTAATCCTATACCTATTTTATTTACTTTAATATATATAATGTTAATGCTTGGTATTGTTTTATCTTTTAAGGGTAGGAAAAGAAAGATAGTTTATGTTATATTTATATGTATCTCGCTTGTTATGTTTTTAGTTAATAATGTATATTTTACTGTTACTAATACATTTTTTGATTTTAGATTATTAGAGATGGCTGGTGAAGCAAGTGGATATATGTTAGATACTCTTATGAATGCTAATAAGATTATATATGTAGTTTTTTCTTTAATAGTTATTGGGGTTATATTTATTATTAGATATATGCCTAATGGTAAGAAAACTAATTATAAGATAATGATTAAGTGTTTCTTGTTATTTTTGGTTTTACATTTAATTATTCCTATTTTTTTAGGTAAAGCTGATACTGATTTGACTTGGAGTACTTGGAAAAATCCTAAAAATGTTTATATATCTTTTAATGATAATAACAAGAGTATGTCTATTGCAGGATTATATGAATATATGGTTAGAAACTTTTATGTTACTTATATTAGAGAAGATAAAACGGATAATGAGGAAGAAAGAGATTTTTTAGATATTGTATATAATAATGAAAATGAAATTTATAGTAATAAATATACTGGTAAGTTTGCTAATAAGAATATTATTTTAGTTCAAATGGAAGGACTTGATAGTTGGTTATTAAATGAAAAAGATACTCCAAATTTATATAAGATGTTAAATAATTCAATTGTATTTAATAATCATTATTCTTATTATAATGGTGGAGGTTCTACTTTTAATTCTGAGTTTGCAGTTAATACTGGTTTTATAACTCCAATATCTTATAATCAAAATGCTTATACTTTTAATAAAAATACTTTTGATTATACATTGGCTAAACTATTTAAAAATGAAGACTATTCAGTTAATGCATTTCATATGAATACAAGTGAATATTATTCAAGAGGTACAAACTATAATAGTTGGGGATATGATAATTATTATGGTCTTAAGGATTTAGGAACATATAAGGATAGTTCTTATGAACTTGATAGAGAACTTGTTTTAAATGAAGTATTTAACGAGAAGTTAATTAATACAGAAGGTAGGTTTTTAGATTATATTATTACTTATTCTAATCATACTCCATTTTCTATAAATAAAGGAGTATGTAAGACATTAGTATATGAAGATGTTACTAAAGATTTAACTGAGGAAGAAATCAAAAATAAAGAATATGAAATACCTGAGTTAACCGAGGAAGATTGTGCAAGAAGACAAGCTAGTGAGACTGACTATATGATTGGTTTACTACTTGATTTACTCGAAGAAAAAGGTGTAATGAATGATACTGTTATTGTTTTATATGCTGATCATTATTTATATACTTTATCTGATTTAACTATATTAGATAAATATAAAGATACTAGTAATAACTTAATAAATCATACTCCTTTCTTTATATATAGTACTGATATTTCTAGAACTGATGTTAATGAAGTTACTTCACAATTAAATATATTACCTACTATTCTTAATTTATTTGGTATTAGTTATAATCCTAATTATTATATTGGTAGTGATGCCTTAAATCCTAGTTATAAGGGATATGTATTTTTTAGTGATTATTCTTGGTACGATGGTAATGTTTATGTTAAGGATGGAGAAATTATTAATGGTAAATATATGAGTAGCGAGGAACTTGAAGAAAAGAATTATAATATAAATTATATAATTAAAAAGAATGATTTAACTCTTAAATATAATTATTTTAAGATATTACATAATAAAGAAAAAGTCTAATTACTTAGGCTTTTCTTTTGTTTCTTTTATCTATTACTATGATAACTGCAAAAGTTATAAATCCAATTATACTTAAAGCTATACCTATATTTAAGAATGGTGCTTTATAACTTATTTCAATGTTATGGTTACCTTTACTTATTGGCAATCCAATAAATCCTTTATTTATATTTTTATATTCTACGACTTCATTATCTACTTTTATAGTATATCCTTTATCATATGGAATTGATGTTACTAAGTAAGAATTATCTTCGGTAATATTAATTGTACCTTTTATTGTATCATTTTCAAATGATGTTAAGTTAAGGGAAGTTAAATCATTTTTTCTTCCTTTAATATTATCATAATCCAATGTATATGTTTCAATACTTTTAATATTATATGTACCTTTGGTTAATTCTATATTTAGTGTATGTATATTTTTATCTGAGATAACAAATTTGAAATCATTATTTTTATTGGCATATGTCCATGTTTTACAGGTTAAAATATTTTTAACATTGTTTATGGTCATACTTATATTATCTCCGACACTACATTTATTTTCTTTTAGTCCGTTTATGTTTATAAATAAGAATGTATTATTTAATTCTTTATTTAATGTTACTACTAAATGTCCTTTATCTTTTACTTTTAATACATAATCATTATTTTCATCTTTTTCTATTACTACTCCATCATTTGAAGTTATTTGATATTCAATATTATCTTTATTAATTGTAGTTTTATTTTTATTGTAAGAATTGTCTTCAACAATTACATTTTTTAATAGTAATTCTGTTTGATATGGATAATCATAATTAGAGAATTCTTCAATATTCATTAAGTTATTACTTGCATATATTATTGGAAATACTTCTTCGTTTAGATAAGTATTATTATTGATTTTTGTATACCCTATTCCTAAATCATAATCTGAAAATGAATATTTAACTCCCATAAAGGTATTAAATAATATATTATTTGAAGCAGGTATTAAGAAATAATTATATTCAAGCATACTTGTTTTAAATGTATCTCTTAAAAATTCTAGATAATATTCATTATATGTTGAAGAATATATTGTTGTGGTGTAATATCTTTGATTATATATTTTATTTACTGTTTTAGTGGGATATATTAAATTATTTGATCTATAAAATGAATCATCATTATCTATTACATTGTTTATTTCTTCTTCAATGGTTTTATCAAATACTTTATTTAACATATCTCTACTTACGAATTCTTCGTTTTGTGCTTCATATCCAGCGATACCTAGTGCTACTAAAACAATATATAATGTCATAATATTTTTTATATATTTCTTTTTATCTATTAATAACAATAATGGAATAAATCCTATAAAGAATAGATAACTTAGTTGTCTTTGATTATAATAATATATTGGTATTAATATTATAAGTAAGAATATAGCAAATTTTTTGGTATCTATTTTTTTATTATATAAATCATTTAAGAAAAGTGCAATCATATAACCAAATACTGGGATAAATGGTATAAAACATTTTTCTCTTAAATATAGTCCTCCGTTTAATATATACATAAATATTGGCATAAATATTATGATACTACAAGAAGTTGCAAATACTATGTTACTTTTTTTCTTAGTATAGAATAAATATAATAATGAAATAAAGCCAATCATAGATACTCCGATAGCATATGTACCATTAAATAATTTATATATTTTTAAATATGGTGTAAATAATTGTATTAAGCTAATTGTGGAAGTTGATTCTCCACGACCTTGAAGTAAGGTATATGCTGTAGGAAGTAATAATATTCCTGACATAAATATGCCTACAAATACTAAGAATACATATTTTAATCCATCAAGTATTAATTCTTTAAAGGTAAATTTATTATTTATATCTATATATCTATATAAGTAATATAATGATACTACTATTATTCCACATACACTATAATAATAACTTGTCATAATCATTAGGAATATTCCTAAGATTAAAGTTGTTTTATTTTTAGATTTTATGTATTTATCTACTCCCATTAATGACATAACTAAAAATGGCATATAGTTTACAAACATCATGTGACGATGCATTTGGAATATTAATGGTGGTGCTAAAATAAATATTAAGGATGTTATTAAGGTTATATCATCATTATATCCATGTGATTTTATCCATTTATAGAATAATACTGATGTTATCATTAAGACTATTATATTGGATATTATGGTATATGTTTGCATACTTAAAAATGGTAATAAGTATGATGGTAATACTATTGGACTTAATAATCCATAATATGATAAATTAAAGATATTTTGTCCTCCACCATAATTAAATGCTAAGTTAGGTAATAATTTACCTGTATTATAAAATGTTTGTCTAAAATAATCTGGTATTATGGTATGTTGATTTATCCAATCTGTGTCTGAACCAAATACATTAGAAAATTTAGTCGTTAGAAAAACTATCAAAATAATATTTAAAAATAATATTAGATAGTTTCTTATTTCTTTTTTATTCATTATTCTTCACCTTACTTTTAAAGACAAGGAATTTACTTAAAACATAATTTAATACTATTACTACGAATTGTACAATTAATTTTATTATTTTATCATTAAATTTTAATCTTATTACAAATATTTGCATAAGTAACATATCTAAAAGTAATGTTGATAATCTAGATAAGTAAAATTTTGATGCTTCCTTTATATTCTTTTTTTCTTTTAGTTTAAATACATATTTTCTATTTGTAAAATATGCAAATGTAACTGATACTATCCATGAGATAACATTAGTTATTTGTAATTGAATTGATACTTTTGGATCTAATACAGTAAATGTTAGGATGTAATATGTTGCTAAACTTACAACAGTAGTTAATACTCCGATTATTAAGTATCTTATTACTTCTTCATATTTTATTAATAATTCTTTTATTTTATTCATGTTTATCCACATTCGTTTCTTTTATTATATATACTGGTCTTTTTTTAGTTTCAGTATATGTTTTAGAGATGTATTCTCCATTTATTCCTGTACACATTAATTGTACTCCAGAGATAAAGAATGTAATACAAATTATAGTTAATAAACTAAGAGATGGATTAGTTAAAGTAATTGATTTTACTACAATTATTATTAATAATATGAATGCTGTTAAAAGAAATAATAAGCCCATTACTATTGAAATAACTAATGGCACAGTAGAGAATGCTACTATTCCTTCAATTGCATATTTAAACAATTTCCAAAATGACCATTTTGTTTCTCCTGCTACTCTTTCAATATTTTCGTATTCTAACCATTTTGTATCATATCCTACAAATGAGAATAATCCTTTTGAATATCTATTATATTCTTTTAATTCTAAAATTGAATTAACCATTTGCCTAGTCATTAAGCGATAGTCTCTTGCACCATCAACCATTTCTGTTTTAGACATTTTATTGATTATTTTATAGAACATTCTAGCGAAGAAACTTCTAATTGGAGGTTCTCCTTTTCTAGTTACTCTCCTTGTTCCTACACAATCGTAGTGTTCTTCTTCGATTAATCTAATCATTTCTGGTAATAATGCTGGTGGATCTTGTAAATCTGCATCCATTATAGCAACATAATCACCACTAGATAATTCTAGTCCTGCTAACATAGCAGCTTCTTTTCCAAAGTTTCTTGAAAAATGTATATATTTTACCCTCTTATCTTCTTTACTTAATTTTTTGACTACTTCTAATGTTTTGTCTTTCGAGCCATCGTTTACAAAAATAAATTCAAAATTAACATCTAAGTTTTTACTTACTTTATCTATTTCCTTATAGAATAATGGAATAGATTCTTCTTCATTATATGATGGCACAATAATACTAACCTTTTTTTTCATACTTCTCTTCCTTTCATAAAACAATTTAAAAGTTATAAATTATGCCTATATTATACTATAAGTTATTTTTTTATTCAAGTTTTATAGTTCTATTTGACAAATGTAGTATTTTTTTTGTAAAATAGTGTTAAGTTGAAAGGAGAAAAAATATGAATGTTATTGGTATTATTGCAGAATATAATCCTTTTCATTTAGGGCATTTGTATCAGATTAATAAAATTAAAGAGATGTATAAGGATTCAATTATTATTGCTATTGTATCTTCATCATTTACCCAAAGGGGAGATGTTTCAATATTAAATAAATGGGATAAGGCAAGAATAGCTCTTGACAATGGTATAGATTTAGTTATTGAATTACCTTATTTTTATGCAGGACAGTCTTCGGATATATTTGCTAAGGGGGCTGTTACAATACTTAATTATTTAGGAATTGATACATTAGTATTTGGGATAGAAAGTGATGATATTAATAATTTAAAGTTAATGGCAGATATTCAATTAAATGATAAAAATTATAATAATATTGTTAAAGAATATTTATCAAATGGTTATAACTACCCTACGGCATTATCTAAGGCAATTAAAGATATTCTTAATTTAGATATTTATCTTCCGAATGATTTACTTGCCTTGTCTTATATTAAACAAGTTAAATTAATAAATAATAATATTAATGTTATTGGTATTAAACGCACTAATGATTATCATAGTAAAGAAATAACTAGTAATATTGTTAACGCTTCTTTAATTAGAGAACAATTTAAAAACAATTTAGATATTAGTAATTATATTCCTAGTTATGATACTAATAAATTATATAATGTTAGTGTTAATGATTTTTATCCTTTATTAAAATATCAAATATTAAATAATATTAACAATTTAGATAAGTTTTTAACTGTAGATGAAGGAATTGATAATAGAATTAAAAAATATATAAAGAATTCAAATAATTGGAACGAATTAGTTAATAATATTAAAACTAAGAGATATACTTATAATAAGATTAATCGTATGCTTATGCATATATTATTTAATTTAACTAAGGATGAATCTAAGAATATAGTTATTGATTATGTTAGAGTGCTTGGTTTTAATAGTAAAGGAAGAAGTTATTTAAATAAGATTAAAAAGAATAAAGAGATAAATATTGTTACTAATTATAAGGATGGTATTAGTAAATTATTTGATTTAGAAAATAGAGTTAATAATATTTATGCTATTATTGTAGATAATAAATTAATATATGAAGAATATAGTCATAATCCTATAATTATAGACTAGTTCTTTTTTATTTCTTCATAGATTATTTTTTCTATTTTTTTAGGGAATAAATTTAAAATAAGCTTATTAAATTCATTTATTGTTTCTACTCTAAATGATAATGCTAATTTTATTAAGTTATCTACTTTATAGTTATTTTTATATTTTTTATAACAATTATCTAAATATAAATAAGTTGCTGAAGTATTATTATTTACTTCTTTTTCTATGGTTATATTTTTAGAGTTTTCTACAAAGACATAAGCATTAAATCTATTTACATTATTGTTATCAAATATTTCTAATGTTACATCACCATTTATTATTTTATATTGAGCGAAGATAAAATCATTTCTATCTAAATCATAGTTAAATACTATACTTATAAATTCATTTAGTAGTCCTGTATTCATTAATTTAATTAGTATTTGTCTAAATATTTCTTTTCTATCATGTGTCATGTTAATCACCTAAAATTAACTTAACATAAGAAAAAATATATGTCAAAGTATTTATGGCATATATTGTGTTTTGTTGCATATTTGGCAACATAAAAACATGTAAAGGAGTGTAAAGTTATTTCTGACAATTAGGACAATAATAGGTTCCTCTTCCATTTACTTTTATTTTTACTATTGTTGTACCACAATTTTTACATGGTGTATTTTCTTTGGTATGGACTAATAATTCTTGTTGGAATAAGCCATGTACTCCATTTACGGAGGTATAACTTCTTATGGTTGAGCCTCCTTTTTTTATTGCTTCGGATAATATTTGACGAGTATATTTTATTATATTACTTAATTCTTCATCTGATAATAAACATGCTTTTTTTAAGGGATTTATTTTTGATAAAAATAATATTTCATCAGCATATATATTACCTATTCCTGTGATTATTGATTGGTCTAATAATACAGTTTTTATTGGTAGTTTTTTATTTTTATATTTTTCTTTTAGATAAGACATAGTTAAGTCTTCACTCCATGGTTCATATCCTAAATCTTTAAGTGGTCCAAGCTCTTTTATTTTATCTTTTTCAATTAATAACATTTTACCAAATTTTCTTACATCATGATATCTTAATTCTTCTTTGTTATCTAAAATAAATACTACATGTTCATGCGGGGACAAAGATTCATTAGGCTTTTTAAAGAAATATTTTCCTTCCATTCTTAGATGAGATAATAAATAATAATCATCTAGGACAAGAATTAACCATTTTCCATATCTTGAAATATCATTTATTTTTTGATTTATTATTCTTTCTATAAATTCTTTTGGTGTTGGATAATCAATTATATTATCATAATATATTTTTACATTAGTTATTGTTCTACCAATTAATTTTGGTTTTAGTGTATTTCTTACTGTTTCTACTTCAGGTAATTCTGGCATATTATCAACTACTTTCTATTTGGCTTCATACCAATCAGTTCCATACTCTATATCTACCACTAATGGTACTTCTAATTTATAGGTATTTTCCATTATTTGTTTTACTATTTGTTTTACTACATCAAGTTCATCATTTAAGACATTAAATATTAATTCATCGTGTACTTGTAATAGCATTTTACTTTTTAAATTTCTTTTTTCAAATTCGTTTTGTATTTCTATCATTGATTTTTTCAGAATATCTGCACTACTACCTTGAATTGGGGTATTTAAAGCCATTCTTTCTCCCATATTTTTAATTAGATAATTAGTGTTATTTAATTCTTCGATTACTCTTTTTCTATTCATTATTGTTTTTACATATCCTAATTCATGTGCTTTTTTTATTGTTTCGTTCATATAGTCTTTGATACCAGGATATGTTTCAAAATAAGTATTAATAAATTCTTTTGCTTCTTTTGGAGATATTCCTAAATCTTCGGATAAGCCATAACTACTTATTCCATAAAGTATTCCAAAGTTTACTGCTTTTGCTTGGCGACGCATAGACTTTGTTACTCCTTCTTCGGGAACATGAAATATATCCATCGCAGTTTTAGTATGTATATCCATATTATTATTGAAAGCATTTATTAAATCGGATACTTTTGACATATGGGCAAATACTCTTAATTCTATTTGTGAGTAATCTGATGATAAGATTACGGAATTATCTTCGGGTACAAAAGCTTTTCTTATTTTTCTTCCATATTCATTTCTAATAGGTATATTTTGTAAATTAGGTTCAATCGAAGATAATCTTCCTGTTCTTGTTAATGTTTGAGTATAAATAGTATGTATTTTACCATCAGTACTTATAGTATTTAATATTCCATCAACATAGGTTGAAAGTAATTTAGTTAATGTTCTATATTCTAATATTCTTTCTATTATGGGATATTGTATTCCTACTTTTAATAGAGTTTGTTCATCTGTAGAATAATTACCACTTTTTCCTTTTTTACCATGTGGTAAGTTTAATTTTTCAAATAGAATACTTCCTAATTGTTTTGGGGAAGATATATTAAATTCTTCGCCTGCATAGTTATATATATCTTTTGAAATTAAATCTATTTTTATATTTAATTCTTCTTTCATATCAAGTAATACTTGTCTATTTACACGAATACCTTCGAGTTCCATTTTAGCTAGCACTATGGATAAAGGTAACTCTATATTGTTATATAAATCTATTACTTCTTCATTAATCATTTGATTAATTAATGTTTCTTTGGTGTTATAAATAAATTTTGCTTTATTGATACTTCTTTTTATGAATTCTTCTTCGGTTAAGTTTTCTTTTTTATCATAAAATGGTAGATTATAACCTAGATTATTTGCTAGATATGCAATATCATCTTTTATATTATAATTAAGTAAATAACTTGCTATCATGGCATCATATGATGGTTTATTTATAATTATATTATTTTTATATAATGCTGAATATAATCTTTTTATATCATAGGTTAAAATATTTATGTTATTTAAGAAATTACTATTTTTAATTAATGCTTCATAAGGAATATAACCATATATATCTTTGTTATAAATACTTAATCCTATTATATTAGCATTATGATAATTGTCACTGTCTAATTCTATATATACGGATGTATCTGTTGTTAATGTTAGGGAGGAAGTATCTGTAATTATATTTATTTTTAAGTCTTCTTCTTTTTTAGGTATTGATTGTTCTTTTTTGATAAATGAATAGAATTCTAATTCTTTATAGATATCTATTAATTTACTTGAATGATTATTTGTATATACTAAATCATTTAGTGTTATATTTAATGGTACAGAGGTATAAATGGTAGCTAAACTTTTACTCATAAATGCATCATCTTTACCTTCTTCAATTTTTATTTTGGTAGCTCCTTTTAATTTATCTATGTTAACATATAAATTTTCTATTGAAGTATATTCTTGAAGTAATTTTAAAGCTGTTTTTTCTCCAATACCTTTTACTCCAGGGATATTATCTGAAGCATCACCCATTAAAGCTTTTAAATCAATCATTCTAATTGGTTCAATTCCATAATGTTCCATAAATACTTCTTTATTCATTCTTATATAGTCTTTTTGTTTTAATAATTTTACTTCAACATCTGGACTTATTAATTGTAATAAATCTTTATCACTACTTACTATTGTAGCAATATATTCATCATTTTCATCAACCATTTTCGCTAATGTTCCAATTATATCATCTGCTTCATATCCAGGACATTCTAGATATTTAATTCCCATTGCATCCAATATTTCTTTTGCTTTAGGAAATTGTCTTTTTAAATCATCAGGTGTTTCTATTCTTCCACCTTTGTATTCGGTATAACTATCATGTCTAAATGTTTTTCCTACATCAAACGCTACTGCTATATATTTAGGGGATTCTTCTGCTATTATTTTATTCATCATATTTACAAAGCCAAATAAGGCATTAGTAGGAAATCCTTCTTTATTTTTCATAAGACTTCCAGAGTATGCTGTTGCATAATAACTACGAAACATTAAATTATTACCATCTACTAAAATTACTTTTTCCATGTAATCACATCCTTATAAATATTATACATTATTTTTAGTTAAATTTATAGTTTATATGGGTAAATTTTGTAAAATAATCATACAAGAATAAATTAGTAAAAAAATGTGACTGCATTGTAATATCAACACAACCACATTTATACTCTACTATTCTACCAAGAACCTCCACCGCCTCCGCCTGAGCCGCCGCCAGATGATCCCCCGCCAGAGAAACTTCCTCCTGATGAACCACTACTTGAAGAACTTTGGGACATTGATTTTTGTGCAGATGCCATCGTTGAATTCATAAATGTTCCAAATGTCATTATATTAAAACTACTTGGACTATCATACCAAGATGGTGCTTGTAATGAAATAGTTTCAAACTTTTTAATCCATTTATCTGATACTCCTAATACGTAAGTATAAGGTAATATATCATAGAAATAAGTTGGATTTTGCATAACCATTGCCTCTAATTTATCTTTTTCAGCTGTTTCTAAAAAGTTTTTAAAGCCTTTTAATTTCCCTAATATTTCATTGCCATATGGAGTTCTTTTAGGTAAATATTTTAAACAAATTGCTAATCCTAAAATGCATAACATTCCTATAATATAAATAACTAAATATATATAATCTTGTAATAATGATGGTAAAACCATAAATTTCAATGACATTCCAACCCACATTCCTCCTACAAATAAACCAAATAACTTAGTTATAATTGATGAATATGTTGGCTTACCATTTACATATATTGTTCTAGTTCCTCCTAATAACAATGTAAACATTATTGTAAATCCAATACCAGGAAACAATAAAGCAGCCCAAATAATTTCTAATTCGCCATATTGAATAAGTGGTGGTATTGATATTAAACAATAAATAATTATAGCCATTAATATTATAAATATCTTTTTATCAGAAGCACTTTTCTCTAATATTTTATTTTTATTATCTTCACTATTTATATTTGTTAATATAGCATTCGTTGTAACATAAAAATTATCACGTAAGTCTGATGAAGTTACTTCATCTATTTTGTTATTATAGTAAACTTCATTATCAATTTCAAATATTGAATCTTCAGGTTTTTTTGTAAATAATCCCCTTAAGAACATTCGCTCATTTATATCATTGCCATGATATTCTTTTAATTTAGTAATTTTAAATCCATGAGAAGTTGAAAACAAACTTTTTTCTTCGTAATCAGATATTTTTATATATCCTTTATTGGCTAAATACACAAGTAGAGATGTTACATCTCGTTCTACTGCTTTTCCTTTGTATAAAAAACCAACATCTAAACTATTGCATCCTGATGGTGGATAAAACTCAACAGTTTCAACAACAATGTCATCTTTTCCATATTTTTTCCATATTAAATATCCTATTAATAGGAATAGTATTGGAATTACAATAGAAATAATCATCATTAAATCTAGATTATTACTTGCACCGACAAAATATCCTTCGGGTAATTCTAATCTTACAGTTAATGCTTCACCTGGATTTAAAGTTCCATTTAATTTGCCTATAATAACATTACCATCCAGATCATAATCTATATTTGAACTATTTGTTGAACCTATTTTACCACTTGAAAAACCAAGTTTTGATTTATCAAATTCCTTAGGCATAGTAATAGTAAAAGTTATATTACTTATTTTAGTATCCCACTCATCCCCAATTAAATTAAAATATAATTCATCATATCCTTTTCCAGTATCTTTTCCTAAATTATATAAATAACTAATGGTATAATTTTTTTGCCCTGTTACTGTATAATCAGGATTTCCTATTTTAATTACTTTATATATACCTTCATTAGATAATGAATAATTGTCATTAACATTAATATTGCTAATTTTTACACGATTATTCGAAGTTGTTCCATCTAATCTTGTTACTTTGTTTTTTAAAGGAATTTTTCTAAAAATACCATGTTTATAAGTATTAAAATAAGCACCGATTTTTTCAGTAATATTTAAAGTATTATTCTCATTTACAACAATGTCTATATTATATTTATTAATTACATAATCATATGAACTATATTGATTATTTTGACTAAGATTTTCTTTAGTAAGAGGCTTTCCTTTTACTGTGTAATAATTTATCTTAAAATAAGCTATATCATCAATTTTATAATTACCTAAGAAGTCATTGTCATAAAGGATTATATTCATCTGATAATTATCTTTAGCAAGCCTAGGAGATTCTGTTTTAGTTGACCTAGCAACTATTTTATAGTTTGTATCATAATAATCTATTGTCATATAAGCAGATAAATAATATCCACTAGTATTTATCATTTTTCCAAATAAGACTCCATATGAAGTTAATCCTCCAGTATTTAAAGTAGATTTGCTAAAATATACTTCTGATAAAGAAAAATCTTCACCAACATAATTATAAGATACATCATCTATTTTTATAAAATCACTAGAATATTTTTCAGCATTTACAACATTAGGAAAAACAAATAATCCCAATATAATAAATGCAATAAATGAATACACTTTGTTAATAATTCTTTTCATTTCACTCTCCATAATTATAATTTAATTTTTACGTTTTTTCGCTCATTTTCAGTAGCTTCAAACATTTTTCTTGTTTTATATCCAAATATACTAGCTATTATATTACTTGGAAACATTTGAACTTTATTATTGAAAATTCTTACAGTACCATTATAATATTTTCTAGCATTGGCAATATCGTCTTCAACTTTTACTAATTGTGTACTTAAATCTTTAAAATTTTCATTTGCTTTAAGTTCTGGATAAGACTCTGCTACTGCCATTAATTTATTAATACCTTGTGATAATTTATTATTAACTTCTACTTTATCATTTGTATTCATTTTATCATAGGAATTACTCCTTAAATTAGTAATTTCTTCTAAAGTATTTTTTTCATGTTTAGCATATCCTTTTACTACTTCAACAAGATTAGGAATTAAATCCCATCTCTTTTTTAAATAAATATCCATTGTAGAAAATGCTTCTTCTACTTTATTGTTTAATTTTATTAGACTATTATAAGTTGTTAATACCAACAATAAAAGTATTACAACTACTGCTATAATTATATATAACCACATTCTTTTACACTCCTTTAGTATAATTATACCACACTTTTTTATTTTTTATAAATTATTATCAGAACTCAAAAAATATATTAGTTTTGAGATTACAAGCTCAAAACTTCTTTTTAATAACCTTGGGTATTAAAAAGCCTTGGAATAACTTTTAAGTTATGAAAAGGAAAAAAGAAATAGACGCGCTATTTCAATTTATTTTTAATTATTTCTAATTGTTCTAATTCTTTTGATAAATCTTCTTTTTCTTTATTTACTATATTGATAGGAGCTTTTGATGTATAGTTTTCGTTTGATAGTAATTTTTTTCTTCGTTCAATTGAATTAGTTAATCTTGTTAATTCTTGTTCTAAGCGAGTATGCTCTTCCTCAAGATTTTTAGTATTATCATATACTATTTCTAATGATAAATTATTATATTCTACTTTTACTGTATTAGAAGTATTTTCAGTAGTTAATTTATCTTTTATTTTTAATGAATTTAATATTAAGTCTAAGTTATCATTATTTTTAATATTATTTATTACTTTAAAATCTGAACCTATATTTAATTCTAATTTTTTATTTCTAAATAATGTAATAAATTCAAGAATGTTGTCTATTTCTTTTTCTTCTTTATTAAATACATATTCTTTTTCATATTTAGGATAAGTACTTATCATTATAGATTCTGAGTCTTTAATTGGTAACATTTGATATATTTCTTCGGTTACATATGGCATGAATGGATGTAACATTTTAATAATTGAAGTTAATACTTTTAATAATACACTTTTAGTAGTATTGTTTTGATTAAATTTAGATAATTCAATATATTTATCACAGAAATCAGTCCATATGAAATTATATAATGTATTTCCTACGATATTAAAATCATATTTATCCATTGATTTAGTAATGCTTTCTATTGTTTTATTTAATTTTGTTAATATCCATTTATCACTATTAGTAAGATTATCTAATGTATAGTCTTTGTCGTTAAAGTCTTCTAGATTCATAAGTACATATCTTGAAGCATTCCATATTTTATTTATGAAATTCCAAGTTGATTTTACTTTTTCTTCATCATATCTTAAATCTTGTCCTGGTGCACTATTGGTAGTTAGGAAGAACCTTAATGAATCACAACCATATGTATCTATTACATCCATTGGGTCTACTCCATTACCTAATGATTTAGACATTTTTCTTCCTTCTTTATCACGAATTAATCCGTGAATTAAGCAATCTTTGAATGGTCTTTTTTCTGTAAATTCAAGTGATTGGAATACCATACGACATACCCAGAAGAATATTATATCATAACCTGTTACTAATACATCATTTGGGAAATATCTTTTGAAATCAGATGTTTCATTTGGCCATCCTAAGGTTGCAAATGGCCATAAAGCACTAGAGAACCAAGTATCTAATACATCTTCATCTTGTGTCCAACCATCTTCTTGCGGTGAATTTATTCCTACATATACTTCATCATTTTTATACCATGCTGGAATTCTATGTCCCCACCATAATTGACGAGATATACACCAATCATGGCAATCTTCCATCCAATTAATTAATATTTTTTCAAATCTTTCTGGTACAAAGTTTACTTTGGTATCTTTATTTTTTTGATTATCTAATACTTGTTTAGATAATTTTTTCATATCTACAAACCATTGCTTAGATAAGTAAGGTTCAACCATTACTCCGGTTCTTTCTGAATGTCCTACATTATGAGTAATTTTTTCTATACTTATTAATAAGTCTTGTTCCTTTAAATCTTCGACTAATTTTTTTCTACATTCAAATCTATCTAATCCTTTATAGATACCAGCATTTTCATTCATTGTAGCATCATCATTCATTACGATTATTCTTTCAAGGTTATGTCTATTACCTACTTCAAAGTCATTTGGATCATGAGCAGGTGTTATTTTAACTACACCAGTACCAAAGTCCATATCAGCATGATTATCTCCGATTATTGGAATTAGTTTATTTACTATTGGTAATACAACATTTTTTCCTATTAATTTATTATATCTTGTATCTTCTGGATTAACTGCTACGGCAGTATCTCCGAATAATGTTTCTGGTCTTGTTGTAGCAACTTCTAGAAAGTCATTTGTTCCTTCGATAAAATATTTTATGTGATAAAATGCTCCTTCGGTATCTTTATAGATAACTTCTTCATTTGATAAAGCTGTTTTAGCTTCAGGATCCCAGTTTATTATACGTTCTCCGCGATAAATTAATCCTTCATTATATAGTTTACAAAATACTGTTTTTACTGCTAGTGTTAGGTTTTCATCTAGGGTAAATGCTTCTTTATTGTAATCTACTGATAAACCTAATTTTGCCCATTGTTTTCTTATGTTATCACTATATTCATGTGTCCAATTCCAACATTCTTCAAGAAATTTTTCTCTACCTAATATTGATTTATTTTTTCCTTGTTCTTTTATTCTTTTTACTACTTTTGCTTCAGTTGCTATTGCAGCATGGTCCATTCCTGGTAACCATAAGCAGTCATAACCTTGCATTCTTTTATATCTTATAATTATATCTTGTAATGTTGTATCCCATGCATGTCCTAAATGTAATTTACCTGTTACATTTGGCGGAGGTATAACTATACAAAATGGTTCTTTGGTTAAATCACCAGAATTAAAATATCCTTTTTCTTTCCATTTATTGTATTTGTCTTTTTCTACTTCGATATGATTATATTTCTTGTCTAACATTTAAATCGCCTATCTTTCTTTCTGTATACATATTTAATATTTTTTGAATTGCTGTAAAGAATTTTTTTATTTCATCATCACTAAAATTTAATGATTCAATTAATTTATTTATATAATTATTTTCTCTTAATATATAGTAACTATATCTTGAAGATAAAGAGAATACATTTGATAATACTAATAATACTTCATCTGAATTATTTTCTGTTAATTTATTTGGAATGGTTTTAAATTTTTTAAATTCATCATATACCATTGCTGTAGGATAAGATTCTATTCTAGTATCAATATATGGATAATTTATTGCTAGTCTAAATGTATCTAATTTATGGGCATCTTTTAATACATCACAAAAGTATACTATTTTTTGATCTAGGTTACTAGGGTATCCTTCTTTATTTAGAGAATATATAGCAAATTTAATTATTCCATCATATTTTGTTTCGGGAGTTATTTTTCTTATCATTCCATTTGTAAATAATAATTCTAAGGTTTTATTTGTATAATCTTCATTATTATCATTTATTATATGAAATTCTGGATTTTTATCAAAGCTTCCTATTTCATGAAATAATCCAATTAATTCACAGACGGTTATTTCTTCTTCGGTAAAGACTCCTAAGTTAGTGGCTATATCTTTTGCTAACTCCATTGTTTTTAAACTATGAAAATATTTTACTTTAATATTAGCATTATTCATATCAAAATTTTTCATGTATTGTTCAAAAATTCTCATTATTCTACTACTTCTCATAAATCCTCCTTAAAATTTTAAAAAAAGATAATTCTATCCAAAGGACGAATTATCGTGGTACCACCTTAATTTATACTTATTACTGATAACGCAAGCGAATGCGGTAATTCAACTCACAAGCAACCTTCAATTAAATTAATCTAGAAACTTTCACCATATTTTCCTCGCTATAAGATTATTAGATAATTTACTCCTCTTGTTCTTCGTCTTTTAATATAAGATAATTATATAATGTATTTTTAAATTTTACAAGTAATTTATTAATTTTTTCTTTATTTTTTATTATATTTATTATATAATTGTTATAGTAAGAGGTGTTAAATATGGATAGTCCTATTAAATATCAAGAAGATGATTATGGAATTATATATAGTTATTTAGATTCTTATATATCTGTTCCTAATGGTATACAAAATAATATTAAGTTATGTTTGTCTTTTGAAAAGAATCAAACTGATTTAGTTAATTCGATGAATAAATATAGAACTGAAGGAAATATATTATTTTTAACTATTACGAATAATATACCTGAGGTTGATTATATTTATGAACTTTCTAGAATTAAAAGACTTGTTAATCAGGTATATAATTTAGTTTTAAAAGAAAAAAATTTATCTAGAGATAAATTTATTAGAAAAATAGAAATATTAAATAATGGTAATAATAAAGAATTTGTTAATTGGTTATGTGAACATTATTCAAATAAATTTTATAAAAGTGGAATGCAAGTAGATAATGTATTTAAAAATAATGATGTTATTTTTAATACTCCAAAAACAGATACTGTAAATAATGTTCCTGTGGTTAATTCTAGTTATACTCCAACTGATGAGAAACTATCTATTGGAGAAATAGATCCTGTTTATAAAACATTACCTAATCCTAATACACAAGTTAATAATGGTGGTTTTTATAGATCTTCAAATAATAATGCTGCATTTATAAAATTACCTATGATAATATTAGTATTACTTTTATCTACAATTATTGGGGTTGGTATATCTATATTTATGCTAAAATAAACATTAAAAAAGTCAGATTAATTTCTGGCTTTTATCTTTCATAAGACTCTTTTACTAATCTATTAAATAATGGTATTATTTCTTGAAGTACTTCTGGGTTATCTTCCATACAAAGTGAACCATTTGGATTTACTCTAAGTATGAAATAATTATCTAAGGTATCTGTTTCATCTTCGTTTACATCATCTGCATATATGTATGTTGTATTATTATATACTAATTTTTCTAGAATAATTATTTTTCTTCCATTATTTAGTTTTAAGATATTTAATTTTTCAAATTGCATAAAACACCTCTTTATCTTGCTTTTATTTTATTATATTGTGCGGTAACATTATCTGATAATTGATCACTTATATTTTCTAATTCTGCAATATTTTGATAATATGAATCATATCTTTGGTGAGTTTTATCATTTCTTGCTTGATTTAATTTTAAGTAAACTCTTGATAAGTTGGCTTTTATTTTTTCAGTTTCTTCTTCAGATAAATTATCTTTATTTTCTTCGAGTAATTGCTTTGCTACTTCAATGTTTTCTCTTGCTTTATCTACTATTTTACTTTCTGGTGTTTTAACTATTCCACCAATTAAATTACTGATTGTATCTCCAATGTTTGTATTCTTTTTTTCTGCTTTTGCTTTTATTTCAAGTAATTTTTGTGCTGTTATATTTTTTAATCCTAAGATTATTCTTAGTCCTTTTTTTAGTTTTAGTTTTGTTTCTAATAAGAAGTTAGAATGAGTTTCTACTAAGGTTAAATCATCTGAAGTAGGTACTGTTAATTCTTGAGATGTATTTTTTGGTTGCTCTTGTAATTTTTCTACTTCTATATTATTTGGAGTATCTTCTTTAATTTCTTCTATTTCAAAACTAATTGGTTTATTGTTTTGTAATGGTTTATCATCAACTTTATTTTCTTGTTTTACAGGAAATGGTATGTCTATTTTTTTAGTTTGTTCCTCTGTTACTATAGGTTCCACATCTACTGTTTGTATTTTTTCACTTAATTTATCTTCAATACTATTTAATGAACTATTTATATTTTTTACTTTTTTAAGAAATTCATTATCTTGTTGTTCTTCATTATCTTTTTTATCTTCTTGTTTTATTAAATTATCTTCTTTTTCTATTTGTTTAATATCACTATATAGTCCTTTTTCATTTAGAATTAGTTGTTTTCTAGTTTCTAATTCGTTTACTTGTTTTATATTTTTATTAATTATTTCTCTTATTACTCTTTGTTCTTCTTTTTCTAATGAACCTTCGTTTAATATTTTTAATCTACGATCGATTCCTGATTGTAATTTTTCTATTTGTTTATCTATATTGTTTATTTCAGGTATTCTTGATAATACGTATTCTTTTCTTTCTTTTAGTTTAATACGCATATTATCTATTCTTTGATTTTCTATAATTTGTTCATTATTTTTGTCTATTATTTTTCTTTTAATATCTTCAATTTCACTAAGTATTTTTTCTTTATCTTTTAAATTATTAATTTCTACTTCTTCAGATAGAATTGTTAATCTTAGTGGTAAGTTTTTAGGATTATATTTATCTAAATTACTTGGTAAGATATTATTTAAAGAATTTTCTTTGATTAGTTTAAACAATGGTAATAATAAGTCATTTCTTTCTTGATTTTTTGAAGATAATCTTTTTTCTAATTTTTCTATTTCTTGTTTTATTTCGATATAACTATTCATACTAGCTCACCATTACTTTCTATTAGTCTTTTGTTATAACAGTTCCTGTTTGTCCTTTTAAGGCTTGAATTGCTTTGTCTAATGATGTTATTATTGCTTTTCCTTGTGGGAAGTTTTCTACAAAGTTTAGACATGCTTCAACTTTTGGTAGCATACTTCCTTTAGCAAATTCTCCTTGGCCAATATATTTTCTTGCCTCAATATCTGTTAAGGTATCTAAGGCTTGTTCGTTTTCTTTATTAAAGTTTATATATACTTTTTCTACTGCAGTTAAAATAAGTAAAATATCAGCATTTAATTGAGTAGCTAATTTGGCACTTGATAAATCTTTATCTATTACGGCATCTACTCCTTTATAACCTTCTTCTGTTTTGATTACAGGAATTCCTCCTCCTCCAACAGAAATTACTACTGTATTTGAATCTACTAATTTTTTAATAGTATTTAATTCTATAATGTTGATTGGTTTTGGAGAAGGTACTACTCTACGATAACCTCTTCCTGCATCTTCAACAAAAGTATATCCTTTTTCTTTTACTATTTTGTCTGCTTCTTCTTTGGAGTAGAACATTCCTACTGGTTTAGTTGGATTATTAAATGCTTTATCTGAACTTGATACTTCAACTTGGGTTACTATGGTTACACAATCTTCTTTTATGTTACTCTTTCTTAATTCTTCACTTATTGATTGTTGTAAATGATATCCTATATAACCTTGACTCATTGCACCACATTCTGCGAACGGCATACTAGGAGTTCCTGCATTACCGGCATGAGCAAAATCCATTGCTAGATTAATCATTCCTACTTGTGGACCATTACCATGCGCTATTATTACTTGATGTCCTTCTTTTACTATTTCTACAATGCTTTTAGCAGTTTCTTTTACTAATTTTAATTGTTCTTCTGGAGTTTTACCTAAGGCATTACCTCCAAGTGCTATTACTATTTTACTCATTTTATCATACCTTTCATAGTAATTATATCATTTTAACTAGTTTTAGTAAATAATTTTATTAAAATTTATAATTTAATTTTGAAACTTTAAGTTCAAAATTACTTTTTAATAACCTTAGGTATTAAAAAACCTTGGAATAGCTTTTTAGTTATGGAAAGGAAAAAAGAAAGAATTAATCTTCTTTCCTATTATCTTGAACTTTATAATAATTATATCTAGATATTGCCCATTCTTTTTGATTATCTAGTATTTTGTCACAATCTTTTGGATTTATTTGTTTAAGATTTGCATATCTATTTTCAGTCATTAAAAACTCATCATATTTATCAAAGTTTGGTTTGGAATCCATAGTTAATTCTTTAATATCAGGATTATATCTAAATGTTATAAAGTAACCACATTCTGTTGCTAAATAAGCATTTGTTTGGCTATGTTCCATTCCTTGTTTTATACCATGCTCAATACATGGAGAGTATGCAATTATTAATGATGGTCCATTGTGGTTTGTTGCTTCTTTTAATACTTTTAGGTATTGTTCTTGATTATAACCTATATTAGTTTGTGCTACATAAACATTTGGATAACACATAGCCATTCTTGCTAAGTCTTTTTTATAATTCTTTTTACCATTGGAAGTAAATGATGCAATTGAGCCTAAATTACTTGATTTTGATGATTGTCCTCCGGTATTAGAGTATACTTCGGTATCTAGTACTAAGATATTTATATTTTCATTGGTAGATAATACATGGTCTAATCCACCGAATCCTATATCATAAGCAAATCCATCTCCACCGATTATCCACATTGATTTTGGTACAATATAGTCTTTTAATTTTTCTAGATATGGATGAGAATTATAATCTATTTTATCTTTTACTTCTTTACATATTTCATAATTATCCATATTATTTATCCATTTTTTAAATAATGGTGTCATATTATCTTCCATATATTTTTTTATTTTATTTCTTTTTACATTTATTCCTGTTTTAATACCTAATCCATACTCAGAATTATCTTCGAATAAACTACTTGCCCAAGGTATATTATATGCGATTGATGGCATACTTGCACTATATATGGAAGAACATCCTGTAGCATTAGCAATTATTATGTTATCTGAAAACATTCTTGTAAGATTAGTTAAATATGGTGTTTCTCCACAACCTGCACATGCTCCAGAAAACTCAAATTTTGGTTCTTTCATGCTTATGCTTTTTACATTTAATGTAGGTAATGCTTTTTCACTATTTAAGTTGTTTTTTACTAAGTAATCAAATTCTTGATTAGTAAATTCTTCTTTATTATATGGTTTCATAGTTAAGGCTTTTTTACCTAATTTACCAGGACAAGCATTTACACATACTCCACATCCTGTACAATCTTTATATGAAACTGATACTACATAGTTTGTATCCTTTGGTAAGATACTTGGTATAGAATCAACAGCATTATTATTTTTATCTATAACATATGGTCTTATTACGCCATGAGGACATGCAAAGGCACATTTTCCACATTGAATACAATTTTCTTTTATCCAACAAGGTACATTTTCTGCAATTTCTCTTTTTTCTTTATCTGTTGTATGTTTAACTATTCCTTGCTTTTTATCTAGAAATGCACTTACTGGTAAGTTATCTCCATGTAATTTATTTATTGTTTCATAGAAATCTAATTCTTCGTTTGGTATTTTTAATTTTGACCAAGTACTATCTACTTCGATTTCATTAATATATTTATCTGATACTTCGACTATTTTATTATTGATATCTACTATTTTTTGTCCTTTATGTTTAAATCTAGTTTCATTAGTTTCTTTCATTATTTGTTTTACTTTATTAATTGGCATAATACCTATTATTTTAAAGATACATACTTCCATACAGGTACTTATTTTATTTTTAAGTCCTAATTCATTTGCTATTTTATAGGCGTCTATGGTAAATAATTTTAAGTTTTTATCAGATATTATTTTCTTTATTTTATTAGGTAATGAGGTAATTAATTCATTACTATTTAGATTGGTATTTAAAAGTACTATGCCATTATCTTTGATATTATCTAAGACATCATATTTATAAATGTAGGTATCTTTGGAGATTACTACTAAGGATGGATTTTCTACATAATAAGATGACATTATTGTATTTTTACTTATTCTTAAGTGACTTCTGGTTACTCCACCAGACTTTTTAGAATCATATTGGAAGTATCCTTGGACATAGTTTTTAGTATGATTTCCTATTATTTTTATTATATCTTTGGATGTTGATACCATTCCGTCTGAACCAAAACCATAGAATAAGTATTCTATATTTCCTGTATCTATTTTAAAGTTATTATCTACTTTTAAACTTAATTTTGTTACATCATCATTTATACTTATAGTAAAGTTGTTTTTATTTTTTTCTTTTAAATTTGTGTATACTGCCATAATATCTCTTGGGGTAGTATTTTTAGAAGATAGTCCGTAGCGTCCTCCAATAATTTTTATTTCTTTATCTTTAAGAGCATTTACGATATCTAAATATAGTGGTTCTCCAATTGAACCTGGTTCTTTTGTTCTATCTAATACTGCAATATTTGTTACTGTTTTAGGTAAAACTTTTTGTAAATATGTGGAAGAAAATGGTCTATATAGATGTACTTCGATTAATCCTAAATCTTGGTCATTTAGATAATTAAGTAATTCTTTTATGGTATTACATACACTTCCCATTGCTACAATTACATATTTTGCTTTTTTAGAACCATAGTAATTAAATGGTTTATAGTCTGTTTTTTCTAATTTATTTATTTTTTCCATATAGTCTGATACGATATCTGGTACATTTAGATAGTCTGTATTTCTTGACTCTGTATGTTGAAAATAGATATCTTCATTTTCTGCAGTTCCTCTTGTGTTGGGATTTTCATTATTCATTTGTCTATTTCTAAAGTTATCAAGGGCTTTTTTATCTATCATTTTTTCTATTCTGTTATAATCCATTAATTTTATTTTATTTATTTCATGACTTGTTCTAAAACCATCGAAGAAATGTACAAATGGTAATGATGATGATATTGCTGAAAGGTGTGCTACTGCAGATAAATGGTATGCTTCAGTGGGATTAGAAGACGCTAACATACATACTCCAGTTTGTCTTACGGCATATACATCTTGATGGTCTCCGAATATTGATAAAGCATGAGTAGATAAACTTCTTGCTGCTACATGAAGGACTCCTGGTAACATTTCTCCTGCCATTTTATATAATGATGGTATCATAAGTAATAATCCTTGGCTTGCTGTAAATGTTGTTGCTAAAACTCCTGAATTTAAGGCACCATGCACTAAAGCTACTGCACCTTGTTCTGATTGCATTTCTATTACTTTTGTTTTATTATTAAAGAAATTTAATTCTTCGGTATTACTAATTAAATCTACTTTTTCTGCCATTGGGGAAGCTGGTGTTATGGGATATATTCCGCATACTTCACTAAATTTATATGCTACATTTGCTACTGCTTCATTGGCATCCATTGTTTTAAATTTATTCATATAATCACATCCTTTTTTCTATTATAATTATATAATAAAGATATGATTATTACAAGCAAATTATTTAAAAAGGATAATTTTTATTGGTTAGTAAATTTTATTTTATTTATTTGAAATTATATAAAAAGGCTTAACTTTCTTTACAAGTTAAGCCTTGATTTGAATAAGTATCTTTTATTTTGGTATAACTTCTATCAACATTAAATCTTTTTATGTCAGTATCATTAATTGTAGTTAAATCTAGGTCGTACATTACTTTATAACTATTATTGGTATTATCTTCTATTTTTGAGGTAAAACCTTTAATGTTAGTATTATTTATTTGGTTTGTATGTCTATCTTTTATACCAGAAAGATCTAATATTGTATTATAAACTCCACCGATAATATCATCTACTGTGTCTCCGACTACACCATCTACTATACCATTATTATCAGTATTTGTGGTGTTATCACTAGTTGTACCATCAGTACCTGTATTAACTCCATCGGTATATTCTTTTTGGTTATAATTATAGGTAATAGTTACATGGGTTACGGTGTCATTTTTATAGGTTACTTTATATTCTGTACCACTAGTTAGTCCGTTATATGTATTTTCTCTTGTACAAGTCATTACTTTTTCATCATTACAACCTGTTAAAAGTAATAGTAAACTTATACTTAATATTAGATATGTTGTTTTTTTCATAATTACTCCTTTCATATATAGTATGGAGTAAATTTTTAGAAAAATACATTTTTTTATTTTTTTAAAATTCACAGTTATTTGGAGTTCTTGGATATGGTATTACATCTCTTATATTTTCTACGCCAGTTAGATAGATTAATAATCTTTCAAATCCCATACCAAATCCTGAATGGACACATCCTCCAAATTTTCTTAAATTTAAGTACCAATCCATTCCTTCTTCTGGCATATTTAATTCTTTCATTCTTTGAATTAATTTTTCGTAATTCTCTTCTCTTTGAGAACCTCCCATTAATTCTCCTGCACCTGGAACTTCTAAGTCTACTGCTGCAACAGTTTTTCCATCTGGATTTTGTTTCATGTAAAATGCTTTAATATCTTTTGGCCAATCTGTTATAAATACTGGGCCGTTAAAGTGTTCTGTAATATATTTTTCATGTTCTTTGGCTATGTCTTCACCATATTCAGGAGCAAACTCCCAATCTACTTTTGCTTCTTTTAATATTGTGATTACATCGTGATGTTTTATTCTTGTAAAGTGACTATTTACTAATTTTGTTAATTTTTCTATTAATCCTTTTTCTACAAATTTATCAAAGAATTCCATTTCTGTTGGACAATTATCTAATACATATTTTACTACATATTTTAGCATTCCTTCCATAACATCCATGTCACCATTTAAGTCACAAAATGCTATTTCTGGTTCAATCATCCAAAATTCTGAAGCGTGTGTTTTTGTATTTGAATTTTCTGCTCTAAAAGTTGGACCAAAGGTATAGATTTTCTTGTATGCCATTGCAAATGTTTCTCCTTGTAGTTGTCCTGATACTGTTAGGGCAGTTGGTTTTCCAAAGAAATCTTTTGAATAATCTACTTTTCCTGTTTCAGCAATTTTGTTTAAATCTAATGTTGTTACTTGGAACATTTCTCCTGCTCCTTCACAATCTGATGCTGTAATTAATGGTGTATGTACATATACATAGTTATTTTCTTGGAAATATTTATGTATTGCATATGCTGCTACACTTCTTACTTTAAATACTGCTTGAAATAAGTTTGTTCTTGGTCTAAGGTACGCTATTTCTCTTAGGTATTCTCTTGTTGGTCTACCTTTAGCTTGTAATGGATAATCATCTGGACAATCTCCTTCAAGAGTTAATTCTTCAAGTGTTAGTTCAAATTTTTGCCCTTCTTTTGGGGAAGTAATAAGTGTTCCTTTAACAGTTACTGCACTTCCTAATTTTATTTTTGTTATGTCTTCGAAGGTTGGTAAATTATCTTCATATACTACTTGTAAGCCATTAAAAGTTGTACCATCATGTAAGTCAATAAAACCAAAATGTGCTTGTTTTCTATGACTTCTTACCCATCCTTGCACTGTGATTTTCTCTCCAATATGATCACTAACATATAATTCTTTAATATCCATAATTTTCCTCCTAGTTCATCATTTTTTTGTTTATTAAGTTTACATATCTTTTGGTATCTGTAGTTAATTTTGTGTATAGATTACTATAATGTCTTAATTCCATAATTAAGTTTATGTCATCTTGTGATATGGAACCAACAAATTCTCTAGAATTAGTACTTCTAATTAAAGCTTCTCTTCCTAGTAAGTAATCAGTTGATGTACCAAATAATTCAGCCATCATTTCAAATGTTTCTAGACTTGGTAATCTTGTTCCACTTTCATAACCACATACTGATACTTTTGTTACTCCGATGATTTCTCCAAGTTGTTGTTGTGATAACCCTTTTTTAATTCTTTGTTCTTTAATCCTTTTACTAATTAACATTAAAATCATTCCTTTAAAGTGTTTAAAACAAAAAGTTATCTTCCTGTTAATTAATATTGTACAATAATTTTTTAAAAATGTATACTATTTATGGATATTTTTTTAATATTTATTGTAATTTTTGATAGAACTTAATAATATTACTCATTCTTTTTCTTCTTCATCATCGTTTCTTTTTTTAGCAGAGGTTAAAAATGTTACTTTTTCTGCAACTATTTCTGTTTTCTTTTTCTTTGTGCCGTCGTCTGATTCAATCATGCGAGTTTGTACTCTACCTTTTACTCCAAGCATATCACCAGTTTTACAATATTCAGTGGTGTTTTCTGCAATAGTAGTCCATAGTGTGCATTCTAAGAAGTCTGTGTCATATTCACCATTAATATTTTTGTAATTTCTTGGTACTGCTAATGTTATTGTAGTTGTAGATTTGCCATTTTCTGTTACTCTTAATTCGGGTGTCTTTGCTAATCTTCCAACTAAAATTATTTGATTAACCATAATATCCCTCCTTTCAAGTGCAGTGTAACAAATTGACATATTTTTTGCAAATAGGTGAAAAAGTTTTTTAGACATAAAAAAACGCCCAAAAGAAGTTTTTCTCCTTAAGGGCAAAATCCCTTTTTATTATAACATGTATGTTATAATTTGCGGTTTAAAAAGGTTTTTTGGGTATTTTTATTAATTTTACATAAATTTTACACTTTTTTTAATAATATATCATTTATGGTATCAGATATTGCACTTATATACTTATCTTTTTCCTGGTCTAATATTTCCATATCTTTTGAATTTGATAGATAACACATTTCAAGTAGGTATGCTTCTGCTCCTATGTTAGAGTTATAATAATCGTTACCTTCTTGTTCTTCGTTTCTATCATCAACATATGCACCAGTCATTATTCCGCCAGTTTCTCTAATCATATATAAATAACTAGATAATGTGGTTATATCATAAGGTGTACGATTTTTATTTCTTGCTTCTTCGGCAGATGCTTCGATTTCTTTCTCGGTAAAGTTATGGGTATATACTCCACTGAATACTCTATATGTTGATTTATTTGAATATGTAAGAGTAGTATTTTCAGTTATTTTTTTAACTAATTCTTTAGCAAAGTTATAATTAATCTTACTTGGAGTATATACTTCTACTCCATGAACTGATGGTGCACTACTATTTAGATGTAATGAAAATACATATTTGGCATATACTTCGTGAGATATTTGTGCTCTTCCACCTTTACCATAATAGTTAATTACTTTATTATTTGTTATGGTATTTTCATCCCATGTTAATTTTACTTTTAATCCTAACTTTTCTAAACTTTCTTTTAAAGATAAAGCCATATCCATAGTATAATCAGTTTCTTTTTTACCATTTACTACTGCTCCGGGATCCATTCCTCCATGTCCTGGATCTATTACTACATCATATATTTCAGCATCTTTATTTTCTGTTACATCAAACATTAGTGTTTGATAATCATTATTTGAATTAATTGATATTTTATTATTATATTTGCTTAATGTATAATATGTTGTCTCAGGATATGTTGTTTTATTATCTAATGAATAGTATTTATATGATATTTCTTCTTCATTTTTATCATTTGTAGTTTTATGTGTTGTTCTAATAAATAGATAATATTTACCTGGGGTTATGTCATCAAGATATAATCCTTCGTTAATAAGGTCTGATAACTTAAATGATACTGTATTAATTTCTTTATCAGTAGTTATTTTTATAGTCGTAAATCTTTTTTCTGGTGATTCTTTTTTTTCTAATTTTAAGTCTTTGTTGTATAGTACTAGGTCAATATCATCATATTCTAGATTATCTACGGTTAGAGAACCTTCGATATTTAGATGTGTACCATATACTATATATTTTGCTATTTCTGCTTTTGTTACTTCTGGGGTTAATGGTGGTGTTTTATCTTTGGTTAATTCTACATATGCTACATAACCTCCAAATCCTAGAAATATTAAAATAATTATTATTATAAATTTTTTCATCTATGCACCTCCTATATTTAATGATAATAATCTATTTAATTCTACTGCATACTCCATAGGTAATTCTTCTCTAAATACATTTACAAATCCTAATACTAATAATTCTTTGGCAGCTTCTTCGTTTATTCCTCTTGCCATTAGATAGAATAATTCTTCATCTTTTATTTTAGATACTGTTGCTTCGTGTTCCAGAACTGATGTTTTATTATCAACAGTATTTGTAGGGATTGTATCACTTTTTGATTTGCCATCTAGGATTATTGTATCACATTTAATGGATGCTACTGAATGATGAGCTTGTGCTGTTATTTTAGCAGTTCCTCTATAATTTGCAGTTCCTCCATTGGATGCTATTGATTTACTTACAATATTACTTTTTGTATATGGTGCTAAGTGTATCATTTTGGCACCTGTATCTTGAATTTGATTTAATCCTGCGGATGCTACTGTTATACAGTTTCCTCTTGCATAAGGTCCTTTTAAAATGCAACTAGGATACTTCATATTTACTTTACTTCCAATATTTCCGTCAATCCATTCCATTAAGCCATTTGTGTCTACTACTGCTCTTTTAGTTACTAAGTTATAAACATCACTTGACCAGTTTTGAATTGTGGTATAACGACATTTAGCATTTTTACCAACATATATTTCTACTACGGCAGCATGAAGTGCATCTTCAGTGTATGTTCTTGCAGTACATCCTTCGATATAGTTTAGTTCACTATTATCATCTACAATTATTAATGTTCTTTCAAATTGTCCCATATTTTTTGAATTAATTCTAAAATAACTTTGAAGTGGTCTATCTAATTTAGTATTTTTAGGAATATAAATAAATGTTCCTCCACTCCATACTGCACCATTTAAGGCAGTAAATTTATTTTCATCATATTTTACTAAGTTGTTAAAATATTTTTTAAATAATTCAGGATACATTTTATATGCACTGTCAGTATCTAGAAAGATTACATTTTTTTGTTTTAATTCTTCAATCATATTATGATAAATTACTTCACTATCATATTGTGCTCCAATTCCATCTAAATATTTCTTTTCTGCACTAATTACTCCAAGTTCATCGAATTCTTGTTTAATTGGACATGATATTTTATTCCAATCATCTGTTAGTTCATTACTTCTTTCTTTATAGTAAGTAATTGTATCAAAATCAATATTTATTTCTGGTCCAAAGTTTGGTAAATCTAATTCGTTAAATTTTTCTAAACTTTTTAATCTAAAATTAGTCATAAACTCATCTTCGTTTTTAATTTTAGATATATTTTTTACTACTTCTGTTGTTAATTTCATGTTATCACCTTTTTCCAATTTATAACTATATTATACAGCAGAATAAGGGTTTTACAAAGAAATATTATAATATTTTTATATTTTTACAAAATTTTACAAGTTATTACTATTTTTTAATATAATTTACTAGGGTGAAATTATGAATTTAAAGAAAATTAAGGCTATCGCAGTTATTGGTATTTTTATTATATCTTTTGCTATTCATTTTATGTATGAATGGTTTCCTAATGTATTAATAAGTATTTTATGTCCTGTTAATGAAAGTATTTGGGAACATATGAAAATACTTTATAGTGCTACTACTTTTTATGGTATTATTGATTATATTTTATTAAGAAAGTATAAGGTTAAATATAATAATTTTATGTTTCAGTTATTTTTTACGGGATTTAGCTCTATAGTTATATACTTAATTATTTATATACCTATATATAATTTAATTGGAGAACATTTAATTATATCAATTAGTCTTATGTTAATTGTTTATATTATTTGTCAGATAATTAGTTATAAAATACTTAAAGGTAAGGAATATAAATATATTAATAAGGTAAGTATTTTATTAATTATATTGATGTATGGTATGTTTGGATATTTAACTTATAAACCATTAAATAACTATATATTTGTAGATAATTACGTAAAAGAAAAATCTAGATAACTAGATTTTAAGATATTTTCTTACTGCTCTATAACTACCAATCATACCTACTACTATTCCTATTGCTAATAGTACTAAGGAAATATAGTACATGAATGGTGTTGGTGGTACTAATTTAGCTAATGAAGAACCAAATAGTTTTCCTTTAAAGAAATTATATAATGATGTATAACCATATACACTTAATATTATTGGTATTATTGAACCTAACATACCTATAAATAATCCTTCGATTACAAATGGAACTTTAATTGATACATTTGATGCTCCGACCAATCTCATTATTTCTATTTCTCTTTTTCTTGAGAATATTGCTAATTTTATGGTATTTCCTATTAGGAATGCTGTAACTACTACAAGTGCTACTACTATAAATATTGATGCTTTTTCTACTACTTTGAAGACTGTTATTAATTGATCTATCATATCTTCACCATAGTTAACTGTTTTTACTCCATTAATATTTTTAATAACATTTACTGTTGTTTTTATATCATCTATATTTTTTACTTTTAACATAAAACTATCTAGTAATGGATTTGTTTTATCAGTCCATGTTTCTATTATTCCTTTGAATGTGTCATTATCTTTTAGGCTTTCTGCTGTTTTTTCTTTTGATACAAATGTTAATTCTTCAACATTTTTTGTTGCTCTTATTTCTTTTTCTATTTCATTTCTTTTTGTTTCTGTTGTATCTGAGTTTAGAAATATTACTACTGTTACATCTTTTCTAATTGATTCGGCAAAATTTTCTACATTGTATGATAATATTGCAGAAAATGCTACTACTATTAAAGTTATAGTAATACATGAAATTGATGCAAGTGATAAAGAGAAGTTCCTCATTACACTTTTTCTAGCATCTCTAAAATATCTATTTATATTTCTAAAAAATTTCATAAGTTACTTCCTTTCTAAAATCCTTCGTTATGGTATTTCCCTTTTTCATAGTCTTTAACTAAACGACCTTCTTCGATAACTATAACTCTTTCGTTCATTTTTCTTACTATTTCTAAATCATGTGTTGCCATTATTATTGTGGTACCCATATCATTTATTTGTTTTAATACTTTCATTATTTCCATGGAAGTTATTGGGTCTAGGTTTCCTGTTGGTTCATCACATATAAGTAATTTAGGATTATTTACTATTGCTCTTGCTATTACTACTCTTTGTTGTTCTCCTCCGGATAATTGATCTGGATATTGTCTTACTTTATTTTTTAATCCTACTAAGTCTAATACTTCCATTACTCTTTTATATATTTGTTTTTTATCATAGGCAAATACTTCCATAGCAAATGCTACATTTTCATATACTGTTAATTTAGGCAACAATTTAAAATCTTGAAAGACTACTCCTAATTTTCTTCTTAAAATATATACTTTTCTATTTTTTAATTTTGCTACATTTATTCCACCTATAATTATTGAACCACGATCTGGTTTTTCTTCACGATATAGCATTTTTATTAATGTACTTTTTCCTGAACCTGAGGCTCCAATTACAAAAACAAATTCCCCTTTGGAGATACTTAGATTAAAATTATATAATGCTACTGTTCCTGTTTTATATGTTTTTTGGACATCAGTTATTCTTATTAAATCCATATTATCACACCTTTTACAACTTATTATAACATTTTATTTTAATATTTTAAATAAAATTTATATAATTTACATAATTTAACATATTTATATTGCTCCTGATACTTCATAAGAATCAGTTATTAAAAAGAAAGCATTTTTATCTATAGTTAATACTACTTCTTTTAATACAAAGTATTCACTTGTAGGTATTACACAAAGTAGCATTTTCTTTTTATTTTTTGAGTAGCCTCCTTTGGCATCTATTACAGTTACCCCGTGGTTTAATTTTTCTACAATATATTGTTTTACTTCTTGTTCTTTATCCGTTACTATATAGAATGACTTTGTTCTTGAAGTACCTAATAATACTTTATCTGTTATTACTGTTGATAAGTATAAAGCAATTACAGCATATATAGCCATTGGTACTCCAAATACTATTGCACCAAATATTATGATTAAACTATTAATTATTAGACTTGACTTTCCTATTGATATTTTAAGATATTTATTAGCTATTTGATATAGTATATTAAATCCTCCAGCAGTAAATTTTGTTTTCATCATTATACCTGAAGCAAATCCTGATAATATTCCTGCATAAAGTGCTATTAAAAGTAGGCTGTCTGTTTCTACATTGAAATATACTACTAGGTATGATGTTATTTTTATAAATAATGGATACAATAATGTTCCTATTGTATTTCTTAATGTTTGTTTAAATCCTAGAGTAAAGAAACATAGTACTAATAAAGCTAAGGAAACGTATAGAACAAATTTACTTTCATCAAATCCTGTTAAATATTTTATTATTATTGATAATCCTGCACTTCCTCCAGTTACAATATTAAATTTTGCATAGAAAACATTAAATACTAATGCTGAAAAGAACATACTAAAAATAAATATGCAATATCTTTGGGGGGTATCTTTTCTTTTTATATCTTTTAAAATATCTTCAAAATCAAATGTTTCTTTTAATTTACTCATCTATTGTTCCTTCTTTCTGGCATACTTCATATGCATCACATACTAGAAAGAAGATATTGTTGTCTATTTTCTTTAATCCTTCTTTTACTATGAAATAATTTCTTGTTGGTACTACTGCTAAAAGAAGCAAGTGTTTATCGTTAGTGTATCCTCCTTTGGCTTTTAAATATGTTACTCCGCTGTCATTTACTTTAAGTAAAAATTCTTTTATTTCTTCTTCTTTATCTGTTACTATATAAAAAGCTTTACTTTGTGATATTCCTAATATTACTTTATCTGTTAAACTACTTATAATATATAAGATAATATATCCATATAATACTGTTTCCCAACTATAAACAAGCTTTGCAGATAATACTACTAATCCATCAATCATAACAATGGCAGTACCTGTACTTACTTTGGTATATTTTGTTACTATTTGATTTATTATATCTGTTCCTCCACCGGTAAAGCCATTTTTAAATATTAATCCATAACCAAATCCTGTTAATACTCCTCCTAGGATGGCTATTACTATTGGTTCAAGGCCATCTAAGTTAAAATATGGTACTAATGGTTTAGTTAATGATACTAATACTGGTATTATTATTGCACCTATTATGGAATTTTTTGTTTTTTCTTTTCCCAAGATTATAAAACTTAGAATAATTAATACTATATTAATAATTAATATTAATTTTGATGGCTCCATATATTTTTGTAATACAATAGATAATCCTGTTATACCAATACAAACTAGATTATATTGTAAAAAGAATACATTAAAGGCAAATGCTACGATAAAGCATCCTACTAATAACCAAAAATATCTACTTACAATATTCTTTTTGTCTACTTGGCGTATTATTTTATTTAATTTTCTATCCCTTAATTCTTTTAAAAACATATTCTTAACTCCTTATTCCATGATATATAAATTCATCAATTGCACCATCTAATACTTTGTTTACATCACTTGTTTCATATCCACTTTCATTATCTTTAACTAAGGTATATGGACACATTACATAACTTCTTTTACCATTACCCCATCCTATTGAACTTGAATCTTTAAAACTATTTATTTCATTATTTTGTTTTTCTATTTCTAGATTTTTTAATTTACTTTTTAAGATATTTAATGCTAATTCTTTATTTTTAATTTGACTTCTTTCATTTTGACATGTTACTACTATTTTAGTAGGTAAATGAGTTATTCTAACTGCAGAATCTGTGGTATTTACTCCTTGACCTCCTGGGCCACTACTACGATAGATATCTATTTTTAAGTCTTTTTCATCAATATTTATATTTATATCATTATCAATTTCAGGTATTATTTCTACTGAAGCAAATGAGGTATGTCTTCTTTTATTGGAATCAAATGGACTAATTCTTACTAGGCGATGTATTCCTTGTTCATGGTGTAAATATCCATAAGCATTTTTACCTTTTACTAATACTGATATACTTTTTATTCCTACTTCTTCACCATACTGTGTATCTAATATATCTAAAATATAATTATTTCTTGATAAATATCTTGAATACATTCTATAAAGCATTTCGGCCCAATCACAGGCTTCAGTTCCTCCTGCACCTGAATGTATTTCTAAAATACAATTACATGAATCATATTTTCCATTTAGATATGTTTCTGTTTTTAATAATTCTATATCCTTAGTTAATTTATCTAAATCCTTATTTAATAATTCTAATATTTCAGGATCTTCTTCATCTTTTAATATTTCTAATGTTTCCATATTTGTATCTAGATTATTTTTTATTATTGTTATTTTTTCTATTGTAGACTTTATATTTGAAGCTTCTTTAATTACTTCATCTGCTTTTTCTTTATCATTCCAAAAATTTATATCATTCATTTGTTCAAGTAATTGTTTATGTCTTATTATTTTATTATCTAAGTCAAAGTGACCTCCATATACTATTTAATTCATTACTTAAATTATCATAACTTGTTTTTATTTCTTTATAGTCCATATATATAACCTCACTGTATATATATTATAGCAAAAAATATTAAAAAAATCTATTTTATTTTAGAAAATTATAAATATTATTTGACATTTTTATAAATATTTAAAAAATGTGTAAAATGTCAAATTATGTTGTTAAAAATTTTATATTTCATGATATAATATTAGTTAAGAAGTAAAGGATGATGTAGATGAAAAAAAGAAAGTTAAGTTTTCAAAAAATATTTAATTTTGTTAGTCTTATTTTTTTAATTACTTGCTGTTTATTTTACGGTGGTAGATTTGTAAAGTTATATTTAGAAAACAAGAAACAAGTTGTGGAAGAAACTAATACGCTAGGTAAAAGTTTAAAGGATAATAATAGCGAGACATTAAAGAATATCAATGGTGAATATTATTTTACTGGGGAAGTTGATAATAACTATGTATTATATTCTGGTATTATGTTTAGAGTTATAAAGATAGGAAATAATAATGTTATTACAATGATTAGTGATAATAGTATTACTTCACTTGCTTTTGGAGAAGTTGAAAAATATACTGATTCAATGGTTAATACTTGGTTAAATAAAACTGATAAGGAAGGTTCTGGTATATTAGAAAAGAATCTAAATAGTATGATTAGTTATTTAAAAAGTGCTAATATATGTACTGATAAGATAGATGATGTTAGTAAGAGTAATTGTACTAATTATGATAATGAATATTATTTATCTAGTTTATCTATAAGTGATTATATTAATACTGGTGCAAGTAGTGGTTTTATTAATACTAAAGAAAACTTTTATTTGGATGGAATGACTTCGAATAATGAAGTATGGTATGTTACTAGTGAAGGAAAAATTAATAAAAATAAAGGTAATGAAATATATGGTATTAAGCCTGTACTTATTTTAAAAGAAAATATGGAATTAATTGGTGGTACTGGTACAAAGGATGACCCTTATACAATTGAAAGTGTACTTGGTACATTTGGTAGTTATGTTAAATTAGGCGAAGATACATGGAGAGTTATTGATGTTAATGATAATAATGTTAAATTAATGTTAGATGATTATTTAAAGAGTGGTAATGATACTGTTTCATATAAATATTCACAATATACTTCATATCATGATGATACAAAATATGGAACTTTAGCATATTATTTAAAGAATACTTATTTAAAAGGTTTAAGTTATAAAGATTTAGTTATTGAAACTAACTATGCTAATGGATATTATGGTAAAGATAATAATTTTGATTATACTGATACTTTAAAGAAAACTGTTAATACAAAAGTTGCTTCAATTAGTATTGGAGATATTATATTAAATCATGAATTAAATAATTATTTTACAATGACCAGTAGTACTAAATCTAATAAGTATGTATACACTATTCAAAGTGATAATACTCCTTATTCAAAAATAGTATCTAGTACTTCAAAGGTTGTTCCTGTTATTACTATAAGTAAAGATAAATTAACTAGTGGTACGGGAAGTAAAAATGACCCTTTAAAGGTTGGTGAGTAAAATGGAAAGAAATAAGAAAAAATGTAAGATTAAAAAATCTACAATTGTATTTATTATATTAGATATACTTGCAATTACTGGATTTATTATAACTTATGGTCCTTGGCCTACTTTAAGAAATTTATATGTTAATACTGCGATGAATACAATGGATCATCAGTATTTTGCAAGAATATTTTATAGTGAAGAAAGAATTAATGAAATAATGAACAGTAACTATTTTGTAACTATTGATGATGATGTTAATTTGGATGATATTGTTATTGATACTTCGATTAAAACTACTTTTAAAGATGAGTATGAAAAAGAATTATTAACTAGAGATAATGAAGATGATTTATATAAACTTATTAATTTAAAGGTAGGAAGTGCAAATGCATATTTAGTAGCAATATATGACCCTACAAAAGTACATTTGATTTCTAAGGAAAAATTAGGTACTGAACATGGTGAAAGAATTATTACAATGTGTGAAAGATATGGTGGTAGCGTTTGTATTAATGGTGGTGGATTTGTAGACTATGGATATGGCTCTGGTATTCCTATTGGAAGCGTTATTGAAAATGGTGAAATCAAATGGGCTGATGGTGATATAAATACTACTACTAACAATATTATTGGTATGACAAAAGATGGTAAATTAAAATTAATGAGTAATGCTACTGCTACTGAAGCTCTTGAAGCAGGTGTTACTGATGGTATGGTATTTGGACCATTCTTAATAGTTAATGGTAAACCACTTGAAATTGTTGGTGACCCTTGGGGAAGAAGTCCAAGAGTAGCAATTGCTCAAAGAAAAGATGGCGTTATGATGTTTTTAGTAATTGATGGTGAAAACTATATTAATGGTGCTTCTTTATCTGATGTTGTTGAAACATTACAAAGATATGGTGCATATAATGCTGCTAATCTTGATGGTGGTACTTCTTCAACACTAATTATAAATAATAAGTTAATTAATAATCCTCCAAAGGCTAAAGCTACTAATGGTAGATATGTTGTTACAGGATGGGGATTAATTCCATAATAAAAAGACTAAAGTAGAAATCACTTCTATTTTTAGTCTTTTACTTTATTTATAGATTAATTATTAGAATATAAAATATACTAAGTTTTGAGATTAAAAGCTCAAAACTATTTTTAATAACTTATTTATAAGGTATTAAAAATCCTTGGAATAACTTTTAAGTTATGGAAAGGCATAAATAATTTTACTCAACTTTATTTGCTAAACTTTCCCATTCATTAGTTTTTTCTTCAATTTTATTAGTTATATTTAATATTTCTTGTTCTATTTCTTTAGCTTTTGCTACATTCATATAAACTTCTTTTTCTAATAATTTATTGTTAAATTTTTTTAAATCATTATCTAATAACTCAATTTCTTTCATTATTTTATTTAACTTACTTGTATTATCCACAGAACTGTTGATAACTTTAGTTTTCTTATTTTTAGTGTCTTCTTTTAAGATAGGTATGTCTACTTTTCTTTTTTCTAAATATTCTTTATATCCATAGTTATATAATTTAGCTTCTTTATTTTCAAACACTAATAATTTATTACAAACATTATTTATTAAATATCTATCATGACTTACCATAATTATTGTTCCATTATAATTAGTTAATATTTTTTCTATTGTATCTTTGCTTATTATATCTAAGTGATTTGTTGGTTCATCTAGAATAAGTAAATTAGGCTTATTATTTAGTATTTTACATAAACTTAATTTTACTTTTTCTCCCCCAGATAAATCATTTATTTTTTTAAATACATCTTCCCCCGTAAATTCAAAACTACCTAATAGAGTTCTTATTTCATTTGGAGTCATACTGGGATATGCTTTATCTATTTCCTCATATACTGTATTGTTGTTATCTAGATTTTCAAAATTTTGAGAGAAATACCCTATACTTACTCTATCTCCATAAATATATTTACCACTTAACGGATGAATTAAACCTGTCAATGTTTTTATCAAGGTACTTTTACCTATGCCATTTTCTCCGATAATACCTAATTTATCTTGTCTTTCTAAGTTAAATGATAATTTACATAATTCTTTATCATATCCTATACTTAGATTTTTTACTTTTAATACATCTCTATAACTATTTTCTTCAGTTTTAAGATTTATTTTAAATGTTTTGGTATTAGATTTATTTGGTTTATCTATTTTTATCATTTTTTCTATTTGTTTTAATTTAGACATAGCCATTTTTGCTTTAGTTGGTTTATATCTAAACCTATCTGCGATATATTGTAGTCTTTTTATTTCTTTTTGTTGATACTCATAATCCTTTAATTGTTTTTCATAATCTTGTTCTTTTTGTTTAACAAACGAACTATAATTTCCTACATATCTTTTTAATTCTCCATACTCTATATCATATATTATATTACAAATATTATCTAAAAACATCCTGTCATGACTTACTAAGATAATACTTTTTTTATAATTTTTTAGGTAATTTTCTAACCATTCTATACTATTTATATCTAAATGATTGGTAGGTTCATCTAATATCAATAAATCAGGTTTAGATAATAACAATCTTATTAATGATAATTTAGTTAACTGTCCTCCGGAGAATTCATTTAATAATTTTTCTTTATCTATATCAGTAAACCAAAATTTTTTTAATGCTATTTCATATTCTTTTTTATAGGTATTTCCCCCTTTATAAATGTATTCATTTTGTAAATCATTATATTTTGTTAAAATTTGTTCACTATATGAACTACTTAGTTTTTGTTCTAGGGAGTTTAATTTATTTTCTATTTCTAAGATATCACTATTAGATTCTTTGATATAGTCAATCATTTTCATATTTAGATTATCTGTAATATTTTGTTTTACATATCCTATTTTAAAGTCGTTACTACTTTCTATTTTTAAATCATCATAACCATCTGATAAGGTATATTCATTAGTTATTGCTTTAAGCAAAGTTGTTTTTCCACAGCCATTTCTTCCTACAATACCTATTTTATCATTATCCTTTACATAAAAATTTATATCTTCTAGAATGGTATTTGCTCCAAGGGTTACACTACCATTACTTATTTTATAATACATATTTATCACCAACAATTATATTTTACCATAAATAAAGAAAAAGTACTAATAAAAGTACTATATTGTTTCTTTTACATACATGGTATTATCTAGTCGTTGTACTACTTCTTTATATGTTTCATATACTTTTTTATAATTAGGTAAGTATTTTGCTATTTCAGGATTACTAAATGGGATTACTAGGAATCCACGCCATGTACTTTGATTATAATAATTATATATTAGTTCATTTTCTACATTGGTAATTTTTATTTCTTTTTTATTTCCTTTGACTGTCTTTTCTATTTTAAAGTTTGTCATTAGTCCTACGGTACATTTATAATTTGAACAAGTTCCTTGATTTTGATATTGGGCAGATATAAAGTTACCTAAGGAATATATTACTAATGTATCCTCTATCCATGTTACTGGTTGTATTACATGGGGATGTGTTCCTATTATTACATCAACATTTAATGATGCTAGGTATGACGCCATATCTTTTTCATATTCAGTTGGATTGTGAGTATACTCTACTCCCCAGTGCATTGCTACGATTAGGACATCTACTTTATCTCTTACTGCTTCGATATCCTTTTTTACTTGTTCTTTATATGCTTGATATTTAGTATCTGTTTCAGGATTATTAATTCTATCAGTATCTGTTGGCCATACATTAACTAAATAGTTATCTGATACAGGCATACCATTTGTACCATAAGTATAATTTAACATAGTATAAGTTATATTATTTTTTTCTGCTATTTTTATTTCATTTCTTTCTTCTAAAGAACAATAACTTCCTGCGGTTAAGACATTAGTTTGTTTATTCCAATATTCACAAGAATTTAATACTGCTTTTTTACCTTTATCCATTGTATGGTTTGTTGCTAAACTTACTAAGTTAAATCCAGCATCTAGCATATCATCACCAGTTTCTTGTGGGGAATTAAATGTTGGATAATCAGATAATCCTAAGGAAGTACCTCCTAGAATTGTTTCTTGATTATAATACGCTATGTCATAGTCTGATACTATTTCTTTTATATATTTAATCATTGGTTTAAAATCAAACTTATCAGTTCCATATCCATTACCCCCGGCATGTCTATTGGCATCTCTATATACTGAACCATGTATTAAGTTATCTCCTACGGCAATTACTGATGCTTCATAATGTTTTTCTACTTCAGTTGGAGATGGTGTTACTGTATTTGGTTTATCATTATTATTATTTTTTAAATATTTATTATATGCTTTATAACCTACAAATGATGTAATACCAAGTAATATTATTACTACTAGTATTACTACCCATGACTTTAATTTTCTTTTTCTTCTTTTTTTCATTTTACCACCTTACTACTAAGATAATTATAACAAATGAATTATTTTTTGTAAATGTTAAATACTAATTTTTTCTAACTCTTTTATTTTTATTTCTGCTTTATTTTCTATAATTGCATCAATAATATTATTTTCTATTTTATTACTTATTATTTTATCTATTCTTCTTGCTCCAAAGATATTATAATTAGATTCTGTTACAATATCATTTATTACTTTATTAGATATTAATACTTTTATTTTATCTTTATATTTATTCTTAGTATTATTAATTTTATTTTTTATTATTTTAGATATTATTTCTTCTGATAAATTATTAAATATAATGATATCATCAATTCTATTAATAAAGGATACTGATAATTCATTTTTTAAACTATTAATAATATTGTTTTTATTTAGTTCATTAAATCCTACTTTATTTTCATTGTAACCAATATTTGAAGTCATAATTATAATATTATTATCAAATCTTATTATATTTCCTTTGCTATCTTTTATTTTTCCATAGTCTAATATTTGATATAAAAGATTTATTACTAAAGGATGTGCTTTTTCTATTTCATCTAGTAATATTATAGCATTTGGTTTATTACGAATTTCTTCGAGGATATTTTTATTATCATCATAACCTACATATCCTGGAGAAGAACCCATTATTTTATTTATTGAGGTTGCATCTGAATATTCACTCATATCTAATCTTATAAAATTATCTAATCCTACGGTATAGTTAGCAAATAGTTTTGATAACATTGTTTTTCCTACTCCAGAAGATCCTACGAATAAAAGAGAATTTACTTTATTATCTTTATATCCTAGTTTTATTTTTTTTGTTATTTTCATTAATTTATCTATTGCTTCATCTTGTCCAATAATTTCTTTTTTTAAGTTATCTTCGATAGTTTTTATTGTTTTAGAATTATCTCCTAGTATTTCATAGATAGGAATATTTGTTTTGTTATTTATTACTATTGCTATATCTTCCATTGTTACTTCTTTCACATCTAATTTATAATTAGTTTCTAATTCATTTAATGTTGAAGTTAAATTAGTTTCTTCTTTTCTATATTGATATGCTTTTTCTATATTATTTTCTATTATTAAACTATTCTTTTCTTTATTTATTTTCTTTAATGTTTCTTTTATTTTCTTTATATCTTTTGTTTGTTTATTTTCTTTTATACTTACTTTGGAACATACTTCATCTAGAATATCTATACATTTATCTGGTCTTGACCTATCATAGATATATTTTTCTGATAAGTCTATTATAGATTCTACTATTTTATTATCTATTTTTACGTGATGATATTTTTCATATATTGGTTTTAATTTTAATAAAATATCTTTTGTTTCTGATAATGATGGCTCATTTACGGTTATTTTTTGAAATCTACGGTCTAGGGCGGAATCTTTTTCTATAAATTTTTTATATTCATCATATGTCGTTGCACCAATACATCTTATTTTACCTCTTGCTAAAGCTGGTTTTAATATATTGGAAGCATCTATGGCTCCTTCTGCTCCACCTGCCCCTACTAAGGTATGTATTTCATCTATAAAAAGTATTATGTCATCATTATCTTCTAGTTCTTTAATTATTTTTTTCATTCTTTCTTCAAATTCTCCACGATATTTAGTTCCTGATACTGCACTGGCCATATCTAAAGATATAATTTTTTTATTACTTATTTTATTTGGTACTTGTTCTTTTTCAATTAGTCTTGCTAATTCTTCGACTATAGCTGTTTTACCTACTCCGGCTTTTCCTATTAGTATAGGATTATTTTTAGTTCTTCGACATAATATTTCTATTAGTCTGTTTACTATATTTTCTCTATCAATTACAGGGTCTAATTCATTATTTTTAGCTTTTTCTGTTAAGTTTGTACCTAAGTCTTCGACTAATAATTTTTTATTTCTTCGATTATTTTTCTTTATTAGTCTACTATTAAATTCATCATATAATTCTTCGACATCTATTCCCATACCTATTAATATTCTTATGGCTATTCCTTCGCCTTCTTCTAATAAGGAAGAAAATAAATGTTCTGTTGTTACTTCTCCATTATTATTATCTTTGCTATTTACTATTGCATTTTCTATTACTTTTTTAAATAATGGTGTATATAAAAAACATTCACTCTTTTTGCTACCTGTACCTACTACTTTTATTATTTCTTTTTTAAATTTATCATAGGTTAATTCATAGTTTTTTAATCTACTTGATAAGTTTGTTTTACTTTTTAGTATTGATAATACTAAGTGTTCTGTTCCTACATAAGGATGATTTAGTTCTTGCATTTCTTCTTTGGCTTTTACTAAAATTCTTTGTGCTTCTTCGTTAAAGTTTCCTATCATATAATCACCTTTCTAATGTATTCTATGATATTATGTTCTTATTTTTCTTTTTTTAAACAGAAAAAAAGCAACATTTTTAGTTGCTTTAATTTTATAATATACACATAAAGAATGTTAATACTATAATTGACATTAGTGCTAGGCATAATACAATTTTGAATGCCCATTTGAACCAAGTAGTATATTCTACTTTTGCTAACTCTAATCCTCCCATGATTGCTCCACATGTTGGAGTGAATAAGTTTACTAATCCGTTTGCTGCTACTAATATCATAATATTTGTTTCAACACTGAATCCTAATGCTTGAGTAAGTGGTGCCATAATTGGTGTAGACAATGCGGCAATTCCTGATGATGATGGAACTAGTATTGATAATACAATGTGTAATACATAGTTTAATGGTGCATATAGTATTGCAGGCATACCTTTTAGTAATTCTGCAGCATTATAGATAATATAATTATCTAAGTGAGTTGTACTCATTAAAACTGATGCTCCACGAGCTATTGCTATGATTAAGATAACTCCAATCATATCATCTGCTCCATCAACAAATATATCAACAAATCCTTTTTCTCCGAAATTGTTTACTATTGCTATTAATATTGCTATTAATAAGAACCACAATGCTGAATCATAGAAGTACCAATCTCCTAATGGAGCACCTGTTAATATTGCAGTAAATGATGGCATTGTAACTCCAAATGATCCCCATGGAATAAATCCAATAATCATTACTACGAATGCTGAAGCAAATAACCATAGAGTTGCTTTTTGTTTTCCTGTTAATTTTACTTCTTTAGTTAAATCTTCTTCTTTAAGATATTTCTTTTCCATTTGTTTTTGTTCTCTTAAAGATAAGAATGTTGAACCTTTATCTGCTTTAACTTTTCTAGCATATTTCATTACAAAATATACAGCAATTAAGTATGCTAATATCCAAAGGATTGCTCCAATACCAATGATTAGTCCTTGGTTAACATGCATACCTTCTGGTAATGATGATACTGCTGCTCCAACTGCAAATGGGTTTACAGTAGAACCAAGTACACCGACACCAGCACCAAGTAATATTGTTGCAGATGCTACTAATGTATCCATACCTGCCATTACCATTGTTGCGGATAGTAATGCATAGAAACCAACTGTTTCTTCAAGCATACCATATGTTGTTCCTGCGATTGAGAATATGAACATTAATATTGGTATTAAAACTAATTCTTTGCCTTTTAATTTTTTTACTAATACTTCTATTCCTGTTTCAAAAGCTTTAGTTTTGTCAACAACCTTTAATAATCCCCCTAGAATCATTACGAATATTGCTACATCTACTGCATCTTCAAATCCTAGGAATGGTGACATTAATATATCTGATAATTTTGCACCTACTACACCGCTACCATTAACAATTTCATCATTAATGAATGTTGCTTCTGGTAATAAGTGAGATACAATTCCTAAAACAAAGATAATTATTAAAATTATAGAGAAAGATGTAAGCATTACCTTTTTTCTTTGCTTTTTAGCCATGTTTCCTCCTTATTATTTTGTGTTCTACACAAACACATTTATTTCAAAAAACTAGTTATCTAGTTAATTGACTAATTTAGTTCATCTAATTTTTTATCACTTAGTGTAGCAAACATTACTGCTTTTATTGTATGCATTCTGTTTTCTGCTTCTTCGAATACTCTTGATTGTTTTCCTTCGAATACACTATTTGCTACTTCCATTTCAGGTAATCCAAATTTTTCATAGATGTCTTTTCCTATTTTTGTATTTGTATCGTGGAATGATGGAAGACAATGTAAGAATATTGCATTTGGATTTGCATTTTCCATTACTTTATCATTTACTTGATAGTCTTTTAATAATGCAATTCTTTCTTTCCATTTTTCTTCTGGTTCTCCCATTGATACCCATACATCTGTGTATAATACATCAGCATTTGCTGTACCTTCTTTTACATTTTCAGTTAATGTTATTGTTGAGCCATGTTCTTTAGCTAATTCTTTACATGTATCTACTAATTCTTCAGTTGGCCATAATTCTTTTGGTGCTACGCATGTAAAGTTCATTCCTAATTTGGAACATACTACCATTAAGGAATTACCAACATTGTTTCTAGCATCTCCCATGAATACTAAGTTTATTCCTTTTAGGTATCCAAAATGTTCTTCAACTGTCATAACATCTGCTAACATTTGTGTTGGATGAAATTCATTAGTTAATCCATTCCATACTGGTACATTTGAATATTTTGCTATATCTTCTACTATTGATTGATCAAATCCTCTATATTCAATTCCATCATAGATTTTAGATAATACTCTTGCAGTATCTGCAATACTTTCTTTTTTTCCCATTTGACTTCCAGTTGGTCCTAGATATGTACAATGCATACCTAAATCATAACTAGCTACTTCAAATGAACATCTTGTTCTAGTGGAATCTTTCTCAAATAGTAAAGCTACATTTTTTCCTTTTAAATATTCATGTGGAATACCTGCATGTTTTAATTTCTTAAACATTTTTGCTAAATATAAAAGGTATTCTATTTCTTCAGTTGAATAATCTAAAAGTTTTAGAAAATCTCTATTATATAAATTCATATTAGTCCTCTCTTTCTAGTGCCATGCTCATACAATGTGGACCTCCACGACCACGTGATAGTTCACAACTCGGTATTTCAATTACTTTTACACCATGTTTTCTTAATGTTTCATTTGTAACATAGTTTCTATCATATACTATTACTACTCCTGGTCTTACACATAAAGTATTAACACCATCACTCCATTGTTCACGTTCTGCGGCGATTCTTGCACCATTTCCACATTTAATTAATTCTACTTTTTTGATTTTTAAGTATTTTTCTAATACTTTATCAAGTGGACTATTAATTTCTTTAATTTTAATATCTCCATTTTTGTTTTGTGTTATTTCATATATTGTTGAGATATTCATTACATGAGAATGTACTGCAAATTTAGTATAGTCTACTCTTGTCATAACTGTATCTAAGTGCATGAAACTTCTTTCATCTGGGATATCTATTGCAAGTATTGTTTTAAAGTTATTATTTTTATCTTTAAAGATTTCTCTTGCTAAGTTAGCAATTGCATCAGGTTCTGTTCTTTCTGAGATACCTATTGCTATTACTTTATCACTTAATACTTGAATATCTCCTCCTTCAATACTATATGATTCATATCTATTATAATATAATTTAGTATTTTTATATTTTGGATGATATTTAAATATGTATTCTCCAAAGATTGTTTCACGACATCTTGTTATAGAAAACATTTTGTGTAATGATACTCCTGAACCAATTGTAGCAAATGGGTCTCTTGGGGCATATAGGTTTGGTAATGGGTCTAGTATCATTTTTCCAATATCTCTTGTAGCATAGAATCCAGTACTTTCTCTTAATTTTTTTAATTCTGTTATATCTATTCCTTCGATACATTTACTTACTAATTCTTTATTATCTTTGATATTATTTAAAAATTCATAAACTATATCAAATACTTTTTTACTAGTTACTCCACCTTCAGTAATGAATTGTTTTATAAATTCTTTTCTTACTTTAACTGAAGTATCTAGAGCTTCTGCAGCAAGGTCTACTAGATAAACTACTTCTACTCCTTCATTTCTTAGAGCTTCAGCAAATTTGTCATGTTCTTCTTGTGCTATTTTTAAGTACGGTATATCATCAAATAATAATCTTTGTAATGTGTTTGGTGTTAGATTTTCGAATTCTTTTCCTGGTCTATGTAATAACACTGTTTTTAATGGTGCTATTTCACTATAATTATTTATACTCTTCATTATTCACCTCTTTATTCTTCATCACATAATGTTGCATACATTACTGCTTTTATTGTATGCATTCTATTACCTGCTTCCTCGAAGACAACTGAATGTTTACTTTCAAAAACTTCATTTGTTACTTCCATTTCAGGTATTCCATATTTTTCATAAATATCTTTGGCAATTGTGGTATTTGTATCATGGAATGATGGTAAGGCATGCATAAATATTACATCTTCTTTGGCACTTTTAATTATATCCATATTTACTTGATATGGCTTTAATAAATTAATTCTTTTCTCCCATAGTTCTTCTGGTTCTCCCATTGATACCCATACATCAGCATATATGGCATCACTTGATTTTACTCCTTCTTTGATATCATCAGTTAGAGTTATTGTTGAACCATTTTCTTTGGCAATTAATTTACAAGTGTTAACTAAATCTTCATTTGGCCATAATTCTTTTGGACCACATGCTACAAAGTTAACTCCTAATTTTGCACTTGCTACCATTAATGAATTTCCAGCATTATTTCTTGCATCTCCCACAAAGGTTAATGTTAATCCATTTAAATGTCCAAATACTTCTTCCATTGTTAAAAAGTCTGCTAACATTTGTGTTGGATGAAATTCATCTGTTAATCCATTCCATACTGGTACATCAGAATATTTTGCTATTTCTTCAACTATTTGTTGACTAAATCCTCTATATTCGATTCCATCATATATTTTTGATAATACTCTTGCAGTATCTGCAATACTTTCTTTCTTTCCCATTTGACTGCCAGTAGGACCTAGATATGTGCAATGCATACCTAAGTCATAGCTAGCTACTTCAAATGAGCATCTTGTTCTAGTAGAATCTTTTTCAAATAATAATGCTACATTTTTGCCTTTTAAATATTCGTGAGGTATTCCTTTTTTCTTCATATCTTTAAAATTTCTTGATAGGTCTAGTAAATATCTTATTTCTTCACTGGAAAAATCTAGTAATTTCAAAAAGTCTCTACCTTGTAAATTCATATTAGTCCTCTCTTATAAGTGGCATACTCATACATCTTGGACCACCACGGCCACGAGATAATTCAGCACTATTCATTTCATATACTTTTATGCCATATGCTCTTAATATTTCGTTAGTAATATTATTTCTATTGTATACTACTACTACTCCTGGAGCAATACATAGAGTATTTGTACCATCATTCCATTGTTCACGTTCAGATGCTATTTTATCTCCTCCAGCACATGGGATTAATGTTACATCTATTTTTAAATACTCTTCAAGTATTTTTTCTAGACTTCCTCTTTTTTGTTTTACTTTAACATCATCTTCGTTTTCTCCTCTTGTTATTTCATATACTTCAAGAGAATTCATTATTCCTGGATGATATGTAAATTTGTCAACATCTATTTGAGTAAATACTGTGTCTAAATGCATAAATGCACGACATTCTGGTATTTTGAATGCAAGTATTGTATCAATCTTACAATTTTCTGATTTGAACATGTTTTTAGCAAGTAAATCTATTGCTTCTGCACTTGTTCTTTGAGAAATACCAATTGCTAGTAAATGCTCATTTAAGTTTAGAACATCTCCACCTTCGATTGAGAATGGGTTTTCTCTACTATAAAATTTTTCTACTTTATCAATATATTTTGGATGGTAGTTAAATATATATTCTGCATAAATTGTTTCTCTACTTCTTGTTACAGAATACATTTTATTTAATACTACTCCATCTCCTACTGATGCAAATGGGTCACGAGTAAAGTAAAGGTTAGGCATTGGTTCTGCTAAGAATTTTCCTTCCTCACTTACTAAATCGACTAAAGAATTTTCAATATCTTTTTTTCTTCTTCCTAATTCTTTTACTTTGATTCCTTCCATTGTTTTTAGTACTAATTCTAAATTATCTGTAAAACTATTTAGATAATCAAATAATAAATCCTTATACATTGGAGTTCTTACTCCTGCTTCATAAATAAATTGTCTTATGAAACTTGGTCTAATTTGTGGATTTGCATCTAATGTTTCAGCCATTAGGTTTTCTAGATATACTACTTTTATTCCATTATCTCTAAGTATTTGAACAAATTCATCATGTTCTGCTTGAGCATCTTTTAGATATGGAATATCATCAAATAATAATCTTCCTAATGTATCTGGTGTTAGATTCAATAATTCCTTTCCTGGTCTATGTACTAAGACCTCTTTTAATGGTTTAATTTCACTTGTTACGTGTATCACACTTATCCTCCTCCTATTATATTAATTATATAATTTTTTTGATTTTATTTCAATACATATTTTAATTTATTTTGTTTTTATTAAAAAATCTTTTATGTCTTGATTATCTTTATTATTGAAAAACTCTTCTTTTGGTCCATCAAATATGATTTTACCCTCTTTTATGAATAATATTCTTGTTGCCACTTCCTTTACAAAGTTTAACTCATGACTAACTATCATCATATTCATACCGGTAGTAGCTATTTTTTTAATTAATTCTAATACTTCTCTTGTCATTTGTGGATCTAATGAACTTGTTGGTTCATCAAATAGTAATAATTTTGGTTCCATCATTAATGCTCTTACAATGGCAACCCTTTGTTGTTCTCCCCCTGATAAATTTATTGGTTTTTCATTTTCTTTAGTTAATAGTCCTATATCATTTAATAATTTTTCTCCTTTTTTATAGGCTTTTTCTTTGGTTAATAATCCTAGTTTTATAGGTACTAAGGTTATATTTTCAATTACTGTTAAATGAGAAAAAAGATTAAATTGTTGAAATACCATACCAACATTCATTCTATATTTATTTATATCTATATTTTTTTTCATTATGTTGTATTTATCATATTTGATTATTCCAGATGTTGGTGGATCAATCATATTTATACATCTAAGCAGTGTTGATTTACCACTACCTGAGGGGCCTACGATTGCTATTATTTCCTTATCATGTACTTCAAAAGAAATATTTTTTAACACTTCTTTTTTCCCAAATTTTTTATTTATATTTTCTAACTTTAATAACATGTTATAACTTCCTTTCCATTAATTTTACTAACTTTGAAAGTCCTAATGTCATTATTAGATATATTATTGCTACAATTATTAATGGTACAAAATATTCATATGTACGAGAAGCAATAATATCTGATGCTTTAGTTAAATCCATTATTCCAATATAACCTGCAACAGAAGTTTCTTTTAGCAACGTTATGAATTCATTACCCAATGCTGGTAATATATTTTTTATTGCTTGAGGCATAATTACATAAATCATACTTTTTGAATAATTAAATCCTAATGAACGAGAAGCTTCCATTTGACCTTTACCTATTGAATTTATTCCAGACTTTATTATTTCTGATACATATGCTGCAGAATTTAATCCAAATGCTATTATTCCTATGATAATACCATTTACTTCTACACTTTTAAATATTACATAATAGATTATCATTAATTGTAATAAAGCTGGTGTTCCTCTTATTATGCTTACATAAGTTTTACAAAGAAAATTTAAAACAGGTAGTTTTTTATTTTTTTCATAATTATCTTCTACTACGGCGATTAATATACCTAATATAGTTCCTATAATTGTAGCAAAGAATGCCATTATTATAGTACTTTTTAATCCTTCAAGAATATATTTATATCTATCTTGGTATATTAATGAATTATATAAACTATCTTTTATGCTATATAAACTATCTTTTATGCTATATAAGATATTATCCATGTTATACTCCTTTTATTTTGAGTATTTTACTATATACTCATCTATTTTATTTTCACTCATTAACTTATTTAAAACATTATTTATAGTACTTAATAATTCTGTATTTCCTTTTTTTACTGCAATTCCATAAGAATCTTCAGAGATAGAACCTTCTAATATTTTTAATTCATTACTACTTGCTACTATTTGTTCAGCTGGTAATTTATCCATAACTATTAAATCTATTTTATCTGATTTTAAGTCCTCAACCATTGATAGGTATTTCTTTTGCCTTACTAATTCAGTGTTTGGATAGTTTTCTGATAGATATAAGTCTGCTACGCTTCCTAATTGTACTGCTATTTTTTTATCATAAATATTATTTATTGAATTAATACTACTATTTTTCTTTACTATTACTACTTGTCTTGATGTTGTGTATTGTATTGAAAAGTCTACTTCTTTTAATCTTTCTTCGGTTATTGACATTCCTGCTAAAGCAAAATCTGCTTTTCCACTTTTTAATTCATTAATTATGGAATCAAAGGCAATATCTTTTACTATTAGTTTTTTACCTAAAGCATTTGCTATTTCATTTGCTATTTCTATGTCTACTCCTACTATTTCTCCATTTTCATAATACTCATATGGAGCAAATCCAGCTTCTGTTGCCATAACTATTTCGTTATCATTTTTCTTGCTACATCCTGTTAATGCTAATGTTGTAATTAATAATGCTATTACTATTATTGTTTTCTTCATTTCATATCCTCTACTTTCTATTTAATTTTATCATAAAATGTTAAGTCATGCAATAAGATACGAGAAAAAAAGCCAAGAAATAAATCAAGGCTTTTGTTACTATATTAATGCAATTATTAATACAACTGCAATTATTAGTATAAATAATGCTAAAATAAATCTCCAAATGTATTTTAACCATGTAGTATATGGAACATCTAAATAAGATAATGCAAATATTAACATTAAACTTGTTGGTCCAACAATACTGATTAATCCATATAATGATTGGAATGATAAGGCAAGTGGAGCTAGCATAGTTTCATCTGATACTGCTTTTAATACTGGAGTAAATACTCCTGCTACTGCGTAGTATAAATCAACATGAAGTAGGCTACCAAACATATTAATTAATGTTGCTACTGCAAAGTTAATATCGCCATTTTTACTAGCATTAGTAATTAATGTTTCAATGAAACCATTATTATATGTACATACTAATACTGTAAATGCTACCATAAGTAACATTGCTGTTGGTAGCATTTTCTTTGCACCTTCAACCATGCCATCTAGCATATCATCAAATTTAACTTTATAAACAAATTTGATAATTAATAATGCTATTAACATAATTACCATAAGCATCATATAACTTCCTAATTCTCCCCAAGAACCAAATGCTGGGAATATACTTGAAATTATATTTGTGAATATTGTGAAGTCCTTAATATTTAATCCTGTTACACTTTCATGGAATTTAGTAAATACTTCAATTTTAAATAGTGAATTCCATGGTACTAATCCTAATACTAATAGTACAAATAATACTGATAGTACTGTAACAAGTGGCCATGTTTTAATATCTTTATAATTACCTTTTACTTCTGTAATTAAGATATCTCCACTATTATCATTTAATTCATATTTTACTTTTTTAGCTTCTACATTATCAATATGTTTTTTAACAAACATAATTAATAATCCTATTCCTAAAAGAAGTATTAATAAGTGTGGTAATAGATTAGTAAAATCATCTATTCCTACGAATCTTTCAAATGTTGTTAATGTATAAGAATATGCATTTGGATCTCTGAATGTTACAAATAATCCTCCAACAAATCCTACTAATATTGCTACAACAGTTGAAGATATTGCTACTAGTTTATCATAACCTAATAGTAATATAATTGATATTACAAATGGTACGAATACCAAAAGTGGTAATGTTAAACCAGTTAATGATGCTACTACTGCAAATACTATTATTGTAGTAAAGATAAATTTTTTACTTGCAGGTTTTGCTTTTTTAACTATACTATCTAATAGTTTTTTATAAGCACCTGTTTTATTTAGTACTCCATAGAATGCACCAATAATAATCATAAATACTACTGTATCAAAGAAATAGTAATATGATTGAATGTAATTAGTTATAATATCACCAAATGGTAAATAACTAACTGCTCCTGCTCTTGCTGGGATAAAGTATGTTAATACTAATACTAATAATAATACAATTCCCATTGTTTTAAGTAAACTGTGTTTTTTCATTTTATGACCTCCTACTAATGATTATACCACAAAATATGGTAATTTCACTATTATTTACTTGTTGTTAACTTTTTTAGATGTTTTTAATATAATTTTGCTCCTGCTGGAATATGTTCATCAACCATAATAAGATGAAGTTCTTCTTCTTCTGAGTCTTTAAGATTATTTACTGCTGAAAGTAACATACCACATGAGTCAATTCCCATCATTGGTCGTGGTGGAAGGTTGGTAATTGCAATAAGTGTCTTTCCAACAAGTTCTTCTGGTTCATAGTATGCATGAATACCAGAAAGTATTATTCTATCAACTCCTGTTCCATCATCAAGAGTAAATTGTAAAAGTTTTTTGCTTTTTGGTACTGCAATACATTCTTTTACTTTTACTGCTCTAAAATCTGACTTTGAAAATGTATCAAAATCAACTGTTTCTTCAAATAAAGGTTCAATCTTAACATTTGAAAAATCTATTTTTTTAGTTATTGGTTGTTCATAGTTTTCGTAAGTATTACTACCAAAATCTCTTTTTTGTTTATTTTTCATTTGTGGGAATAAAACTACATCTCTTATTGATGGTTGATTATATATTATCATCATTAATCTATCTATTCCAAATCCTAATCCTGAAATTGGTGGCATACCTTGTTCCATCGCTTGTAAGAAACTTTCATCTAATTCCATAGTTTCATCGTCACCTTGTGCTTTTGCTTTTAATTGATCTTCAAAATTAGATCTTTGGATAAATGGATTTACTAACTCTGAATATGCCTTACATAATTCAGTTCCACATACTAATACTTGGAATACATCAATTAATCTATTATCTTTATCATTTCTTCTGGCAAGTGGTATTAATACTGCTGGATAATTATATATAATTGTAGGTTCTATAATATGTTCTCTTATTAATTTTTTGTATGAGAAATCAATTATTTGACTAAGTGATTTATAATCTGTTAAATCTTCATAAGTAAATAAATGTTTTTCTACTATTTTATCTTTTAATTCTTGTGGATCATTTATACTTAAAAAGTCAAATCCTAATACTTTTGTTAATTCTTCAACATAGTTAATTCTATTCCAATTTTCTTTGCCAAAGTCAATTACATTTCCTTGATATTCAATAACTGTTGTACCTTTTAATTCTATAAGTAGACTTTTAATAAAATTTTGATAGAATCTTATATTATCTTCAAAATTCCAATATGAAGCATACCATTCTACTTGAGTAAATTCTTGTAAATGTTCTGTATCCATTCCTTCATTTCTAAAACATTTTGCTACTTCATATACTCTATCAAATCCTCCGGCAATACATTGTTTTAAGTATGTTTCTGGTGCTATTCTTAAATTACAATCCATATCTAGGGCATTATGATGTGTATAGAATGGTTTTGCACTTGCACCACATACAGCATTTTGTAATATTGGTGTTTCTACTTCAAGGAATCCGTTTTCTCCTAAAAATTTATGAATAAAAGCATATAATTTGCTTCTTCCTACGAATACTTCTCTTGACTCGGCATTCATAATTAAATCTACATATCTTTGACGATATTTTAATTCTGTATCTGTTAATCCATGAAATTTTTCAGGAAGTGGTCTTAATGCTTTTCCTAAGAATTCAAAACATGATACTCTTAGAGTTTTTTCGCCTGTTTGAGTAGTAAATATTTCTCCTTCTGCGCCAATGAAATCACCAGTATCTATCTGTTTTTTAAAGAATTCATAATTACTTTCTCCAACCATATCTATTTTAATTTCTAATTGCATATCTGCTTCTATATCTCTAATACGAACAAAACTTAATTTACCCATTTTACGCATAAATACTATTCTTCCTGCAATTCTTACATCTTTTGTACCATCTTCAAGTAATCTTGCTTCTTTTAGTCTATGTGTTCTTTCATATTTTTCTGGATATGGATTACATGTTTCTCTTATTTTATCTAACTTTTCTATTCTTACTAATTCTTGTTCTGTTCTTTCCATTCTAATTACCTCTTTCTTCTAATACTTCTGTGTGTGCTATTATGTCATGTAGTCCTAATTTATCTTTTCTATATAGTACAAATAATGCTGAAACAAATATAAACATTGTTTCTATCATTTGAACAATACTATATCCTAAATAGTAAGTATTCTGTTTTAATACAAATATAAAGATTATTCCAATTAATCCACTAAAAATACTATCTATTAAAATACTTCTTATTATCATTGATTTTAGACTAGGGTCTTTGCCATTTTCTACTACTTTTATTTTAAGTAATTTTTTACCTAATGTTTGTCCTTTATTTAAATATTGAAATACTATAAAATATGCTATTGATAGGCCAACATTTATTCCTGTTACCAATACACTTGATTTATTCATAGTATACATTAATGGGGAAATATCATCTAAATATTCTCCTATCGTGATTTCTTGTGCCATATATTTTTCATTTAATTCTAAATATTTATTGTAGGCATCATCATATTCTTTGGAAGTCATACCTGTTGTTGTTATTGCTACTATTATTGTTAAAAATATTGTATCAAGTAAGTATGCTCCAAGTCGTTTGAAAAAACTTGCTTTCATTTTATTCCTTCTTTCTTTATAATATATTATTATATAATATTTTTTAATTCTTTTAAATAGTTATTTAGTATTTTTTCTAATTCTTTTATTGTGGTTGCTTTAAAGCATTGATTTTTTACTTCTGTGGAGTTTGGTAATCCTTTTAAATACCATGCTATATGACTACGAAGTTCTAAGACTGATACTTTTTCATTTTTTATTTTCCTTAGATATTCTAAGTGGTGAAAACACATATTTATTCTTTCTTCATATGTTGGTTTAGAAATCACTATTCCTTTATCTAAGTATTCTACTATTTCTTTTATTAACCATGGATTACCTAGACAACCTCTTCCTATCATAATAGCATCACATTTAGTATATTCTAACATATGTTTTGCACTTTCTATATCTACTATGTCACCATTACCTATTACTGGTATAGATACTGCTTCTTTTACTTTTTTTATTATGTCTAAGTCTGCTTTACCTGTATAACCTTGACTTCTAGTTCTAGGATGTACAGTTATTGCTTTGGCTCCTGACTCTTCAATTATTTTAGCTACTTCAACGGCATTAATACTTTTGGAATCCCAACCACTTCTTATTTTTACTGTAACTGGTATTGGTACAGCATTAACAACTGATGTTACTATTTCTCTTATTTTCTCAGGATTTTTTAATAAGGCTGAACCTGCTTGTGATTTAACTGCTACTTTTGGTACAGGGCAGCCCATATTTATATCAATTATATCTGGTTTCATTACTTCATATACTGTTTTAGCAGCTTCTACAAAAGTATCTACATCACTTCCAAATATCTGTTGGGCAATTGGTCGTTCTTCTTCTTCAAAATAAAGCATATCATAAGTTTTTTTACTATTATATACTAATGCTTTATCACTTACCATTTCAGCATATATTAGTCCACAACCCATTTCTTTAATTATTTTTCTAAATGCACTATTACATACTCCTGCCATGGGAGCTAATACTACATTATTTTTTAATTCTATATTTCCTATTTTAAACATAATTACCTACCTATAAAACTCTTCTGGCGTTTTAGCACTTATTGTTAATAATTTATTAGTTCTAGGGTCAATTAATTCTAACTTACTTGCATGTAACATCATTCTATTAGATTTTACTTTTGAACCATATTTTTTATCTCCAATTATGGGATTACCATTTTCACTAAAATGTACTCTTATTTGATTTCTTCTTCCTGTTAAGATATTTACTTCTACTAGGGTTTTATCTTTAAATTTCTTTAATACTTTATATAATGTAATTGCTTCTTTTCCTGTTTTATCTTTACTTGAATATACTTTTCCTAATTTGTTCTCTTTTAAATATGTATGAAATTTACCTTCATTAGGTATGGTACCTTCTACTTGAGCTAGATATATTCTTTTTTTAACTATATCATTCCAATTATCTTGAAATAATTTTTTAGTTTTTTCATTTTTAGCAAACATTAATACTCCAGATGTTTCTTCATCCAAGCGATGTATTACAAATAAATATACTTTAGGATTAAGACTTCTTACATATTCACGAACTAATTTAAATGCTGTTAGTTCTTTTTCTTTAGAATTGGAAATTGATAATAATCCACAGGGTTTGTTGATAACTATAATGTCTTTATCCTCATATAAAATATCTATATTTACATCATCAATTAATCTTCTTTTATAATATATTGTTACTATATCTTTATTTTTTAATTCATAGTTAGAGTTTGTTACTACTTTATTATTTACTTCGACCATATTATATTTTATGTATTGTTTTATCTTTTTTTTAGATAAATCTTGTTTGTTTAATGAAATAAAATCTAATAATGTAATATTATTTTTAACTATTAATTTTTCACAATTTTCATTCATAATATTCCTTCTTTTCTTTTTAGTATTTTATCATATATTTAGATATTTTTAAAGATTTTTATGTAAATTAGAAAAAATAATTGTATTTTATTTTATACAATTATTTATGATAGGATTCATTATTTAATATTTTAAAACTGCGATATATTTGTTCTAATAATATCAGTCTAAATAAACCATGTGGAAATGTCATTTTGGAAAATGATAAGCTATAATTACTTAGATTTTTTATTTCTTGATGTAATCCTTCAGAACCTCCAATTATAAAGGTAATGTTAGGATTAGTTATAAATATTTTATCTAATTTATTGGCTAATTCTACGGAAGATATATTATTTCCTTCGATATCTAATGTTATTATGTAATCTTTTGGATTAATCTTTTTAAGAATTAATTCTTTTTCATTTGATATATTTGAATCAGGTAATTCAATTAGTTCTAATTTATGATATTTATTTATTCTATTTAGATAATCATTTATACCTTCTTTTAGATAATATTCTTTTAATTTTCCTATGCAAATTATTTTTATCATATTTCTATCAAACTCGTTTCTACATTTTGTGAGGTAACAATTATGTTATCTACATGTTTGTTTTCATTATTTAGTCTATCTATTAATGTATTATATGCTAAGTCGCTTGTGTTATTTTCTTCGGATAAATGTGCTAATAAAATATATTTAGTTTTATCTCCGATAAATTCAGATAAGTACTTAGCAGAATCATAGTTTGATAAGTGCCCTTTATCAGATAATATTCTTTTTCTTAGACTAAATGAATACCTACTATTATTTAACATTTCTATATCATGATTACTTTCAAAAATATACAAGTCTCTATTTTTTAAAATGTCATGATACTTTACATTTATGTATCCTGTATCTGTTACATACACTACTGATTTACTATTGTTTGATAAGATAAATCCTCTTGAATCTGGGGCATCGTGTGATGTTTTTATCATGTCAACTGTTATATCTTTTATTGTAAAGTTACTTTCGTCAATTAATGTATAATTTTCGACAAATGGTAAATCTGGTTGCATTTTTGGGGTCATATATACTTTAGTATTAAATTTGTGTAAAAATACTTTTAATCCATTTATATGATCTGCATGAGTATGACTAATTAATATGCCATCAATTTCTTTTGGATCTATATCTATTTCCTTTAATTTTTCACAAATATATTTGCAAGTATTTCCACAGTCAAGTAGTAGTTTGGTATTTTCTGTTTCTACAAAAGTTGTATTTCCTTTACTACCACTAGATAATACTTCTACTTTCATTAGTATAGATTATATGGGTTAATTGTATAACCACCGGCATATGGTGTTCCTATATATACTCCAAAGTGTAAGTGAGTTCCACCATAAGGGTTATAACTATTTGGTACTGGATATACATTTCCGGTATTTCCCATTGTTCCTATTTTTTGACCTCTTGCAACTGTTTGTCCCTCTTTTACATAGATATCTTTCATGTGCATATAGATTGTATGATATCCTCTGATGTTATGATTAATTATTAAATAATTTCCTTGTGTTTGATTACACCTTAAATTTCCTGGGTAACATCCTAATCCTACTTTTGTTACTACTCCATTATTAGCAGCATATATTGCTGAACCATAACCTGGTCCTGATATATCTAAGGCATTATGGAATGCTCCCCATCTCCACGCATAACCACTAGTTATTGAATAAGGTCTATCTGTTGGCCAAGCCCAATATGAAAGATCTGCGACTGATGGAGCATACTTTTTACCTCTTACTATTACTCTATTTATAGCAGGTTTTAATTCTGTTGAACTAACATTGGTTGTATCAATTAATTGTCCATTCATATATTGTTTTTTTCTTGTTACACGATATAGTCCATTTTCTCCTTCGGTTACTACTCTATCATCTGTACCTGCATAGATAGTTTCATCATATTGAATTTCGGTATCATATTTTTTTTCTTCATCTGATACTTCATGATAATCTACTACTACATTTATTATAGGTTCAATTAATCCTACATATACTTCTTGTGATTCATATAGCAAGTTATTTACACTTGTGAAGTCAGGGTTAGCAATCAAAAATTCTTGAACATTAAGTTTATTCTTTTCTGCAACTGTTTCTATTGTATCTCCTGCTTGAACAGTATATGTTTGTTGACTTTCTGTTGTACCATATAATAAATATTTAGCTAGTTCATCAACGTCAGTGTATATTTTTTCTTTACTTGATATTAGTGTTTCTTTATATGTTACTTCTTGTCCTAAGTCAATGTTTTCTATTAGACTTCCTGTATCTACTATTTCTTTTTGAGTACCATTTATATAATTATTATATTCTTCAACATTTACAAAAGCTTTTATTGTATTAGTTATGGCTTCATCAAATATTTCTTTTGATAAAACATTTAATGTTGTTGTTTTATCATCATCCTTTATGTTTATTTCTACTCCTTTTATAGTAAAATCTTTCTTTTTTATAATTTTATTATATATTTCTTCGTTTGTACTTATTTTTGGTTTATAAGTTATTTCTTCTTTTATTTCTACACCATTTGGAGTATAAACATTCTCTACTTTATATTTATTTTTAATAACTTCTTCTTTGGCATTTATAAATTCTTTGAATGAATCTTTTGACTCTATTGTACCAATTAAACTACCATCTAAATAGACGTTGTATACTTCTTGAGGTATGCCTTTATCTTTCGATTTAAATCCTAGTAGAAAAATTGATAATGTTGTTATTAAAAGAAATACTATTAGTGATACTGAATATTTATTTTTCATTTGTTCCACCATCTTTTTTTATTGATAAGAAAGTTGATGTTCTTTTCTTGAATAGTAAATCTATTGTTCCTGTTGGACCATTTCTGTGTTTTAGTATTATTAATTGAATTGGAGTTGGTACTTCATCCCCTTCTGGTATTTCAACATCTGGTGCATGAAGTGCTGCAACTATGTCGGCATCTTGTTCTATTGCTCCTGATTCTCTTAGGTCACTTAATACTGGTTTTTTATCTTCTCTTTTTTCAACACTTCTAGATAATTGGGATAATGCTATTACAGGAACTTCTAATTCTAGTGCTAACATTTTTAGGTTTCTTGATATTTCGGAAATTTCTTGTTGTCTATTTCCTGCATATTTTGCAGATGAATCAATTAATTGTAAATAGTCTATTATAACAAGTCCTAATCCTTCACCTTGTGTTGCAAGTCTACGACATTTTGCTTTTATTTCACTTGATGTTACTCCTCCAGCATCATGAAAATATATATTAGTATTTCCTAATTGACTTAGTGCTTCATCAAATCTTCGCCAATCTTCATTTTCCATGTTACCTGTTTTTAATTTTGAGTTATCTATTTGTCCTACGGAACTAATCATTCTTAGTATTAATTGCTCTGCGGGCATTTCCAAACTAAATATAGCAATATTTTTTTTGGTATTTCTTGCTGCTGATGTTGCTATGTTTAGTGCAAAGGCAGTTTTACCTACGGCAGGACGCGCTGCAATTATTATTAATTGAGTGGGATGTAATCCTTCGGTTAATTTATCTAAGTCATATAATCCTGTTGTTAATCCTGTAACTCTTCCATGATTTTCTACTAAATGTTGTAAATCTTGTTGAGCTTTTGTTAATACATCTTGTACTTTTCTAAATTCACTTGTTTTTCTTGATTTTGCTACGTTAAGTATATTTTTTTCTGCACTTTCTACTAATAGTGATACATCAATATCTGGTGTATTAGCATTAGTTATTATTTTAGTAGCTTCTTCAATCATTTTTCTTAATGTAAATTTTTCTAATACTAAGTTTATATAATAATCTATATTGGCTCCGGTAGCAACGCTATCAATTATTTCATTTAGATATTCTACTCCACCTATTTTATCTAGCAATTTTTTTGTTACTAATTCTGCAGTTAATGTATTCATATCTACTGGTTTTTTATTATCATATAATTCTTTTATTACTTCAAAAATAGTACCATTACTATCTAAATAAAAGGCTTCTTTATCCATTTCCTCACATGCTTTTTGTAAGGCAGCATATGACCAGAAAACGGAACCTAATAATGATTTCTCTGCTTCTATATTGTTAGGTAGTCCTTTATCCATTGTATCACCTACTTACTCATTAATTCTATATTTAATTTAGCTTTTACTTTTTTATGTAATTCTACTTCGACAAAATGATTACCTAATACATTTAATGGTAAATCAATTATTATTTTTTTCTTGTCTATATCATAACCTTTTTCTTTTAATTCATCTGATATTTGTTTTGTAGAAATATTACCAAATACTTTATCATTTGATCCTGTTTTAACATTAAATTGTATTTTTAATTTTTCTATTTCTTTTTTGGTTTGTTCTGCTAACGCTATTGCTTTTTCTTCTTCTATTCTATTTGTTTCTAGATCATTATTTAATCTATCTAGACTCCCTTTAGTATATTTTACTGCATAGCCATTCTTTATTAAATAGTTTGTAGCATAGCCATCACTTACTTCTTTTATTTCATTTACTTTTCCTTGCTTTTTTAAATCTTTTATAAAAATTACTTTCATTTTATCCCCACCTTCTTAGTTAATATTATACCATAAATTATTAATTTTGAAACAATTTTGCAAAAAAAAAGATAGATAAGTGATGATTATCTATCTTAGAAATTATTAATAATATTTATGATTTAAGTATTCTTCATATCCCCCAACAATATTCGTAGTATTATATCCAAATAAATTTAATCTATTGCTAATTTCAGAACTTTGTTTTCCATTATCACAATATAAATAATATTTTTCGCTTTTATTTAGGTAATGAGAAAAATTATTTAATAGGTTATAATATGGAATATTTATTGCATTTTTTATATGTCCTAGGTTATATGTATAATTATCTCTTATATCAATTATTTTGGGATTATACATATTTAATACTTCATTTATACTAACATTTTGCATTAACACCACCTCTAATATAATTTATTGAATTATAAAATTGATGGTAAGTTAATAAGCCAAAAAAAAGGATGAAATTAATCATCTGAAAAGAAATCATCAAAGAAGGCATCGTCACTAACTTTATTTTCCTCTTTCTTAGGAACTTCTGGTTTTTCTTCAATTATTGCTTCTTTTATTGGTTCATTATTATTAATTAAGTCATTTAAGTTTGGATCAACCATATTATCATTTTGTTTCTTCTCTTGTTGTTCTTTTCTTTCTTCTTCTTCAAGTTCTGCAATTTTAGCATCAATCTTTTTAACCAAGTCTTCAACATTGAATGTTGATTCTTCTTTCATATCATCTGATGAATTAAGTGATGTTGTTTGATTAGACATTGGCATTTGTCCTATTGCAAACGGATTTACCATTGGACTTGATCCTCCGAATGGATTAGCACCAAATGGGTTAGCACTAAACGGATTATTTCCATTTGGCATCCCCATTCCACTCATCATTTCGTTCATTTTTTCTTTTTTTAGATTTTTGACAAATTCTTTTAAATCAAATAATTTAACTTCTTCTTTTTCTCTATGTGGATATGTTGCTCTTTCATATTTTTTACCCCAATCCATTTTATAATTTGGTGTTAATTTTGTTTTGAAAGGCATTGATCTTAATCTTAATGAAATTACTTCAAATTTAGATAATCTTTGTAAATCACTTACTGTAACAAGTGGAGTCGAAGCAGTTTTATCTTTTTCCTTTGATTTTACTTCTCCACACATTTTACTAATTTCTTCGAGTGCTTGTAATTCACTACTTATTAAGTACATTGTGTTACAGTTACCTTTAATAGTTTCTGCATCTTCTTTACCATATACTTGATTTAATTGTGCATAGTTTTGAATAATGAAGTTAAATCTGATTAATCTACTTCTTGCTGCGGTTACCATTGTTGTAACATCTTTAAGTGGTGGCATATTAGCAAACTCATCTAGAATAAAGTTTGTTCTATTAGGTAATTTTCCGCCACATTCTTGTGCAACATCAATTAATGTTTCATATACTTGTTTAATGAATATTGTTGCTAATGGGTGTAATGTTTTCTTTTCATCTTGTACTATCATAAATACTGCTGTTTTTTGTCTTCCGATATCTTTCATGTCAAAGTCACTATGTGATAACATTTCTGATAAATTATCACGTGATGAAAATAGTTTTATTTTTTGTTTAAATGTTGATAAAATTCCACCTTTAGTTTCTTCTGGTGAATATACTGTACCAGAAGCATTTATATAGGCTGGTCTTGATGGATCTTTAGAATTAAAATATTCTTTTATATAATTATTGTTTGGTGCTCCAAATCTTTCTTCACCAATTGTAGCCATTAGGTTAACACTATTTATATTTATTTCTTTTTCATCGGCATCTTCAAATAATCCTAATGTTAATCCTGTAAAATAATCTGCTGATGTTTTTTCCCAAAACGGATCATTTGCTTTACCATCATATAATATATTTAAGGCTAAGTCATCTAGCAATTCTATTGCTTTATCAGTGTCGCCTTCTTTGTATAATTTATATGGTAAAGTCATTGGGTTCCAAGCATTACCATTTTGTGGATTTCTGAAGTTTAATAAAACAATATTATATCCTCTTTCTTTTAACATATTAGCGGTATTTTCGTAAATTTCACCCTTAGGGTCTGTTATTATCATTGATTCATCGTGTTTTGCTAAGTTATAAACAAGTGGGAATACTACTATTTGTGTTTTACCTGAACCAGTAGCACCCATTATTAGGTTATGCATTTCGCCATTGTCAACCCACATTTTTTTGCCATTGTTTATTACTGCTAGACCTGCAGCATCTGCTTTATAGGCTTTTGGATCTACTTCTGATAGTGTTTTTTTAATCTCTGATTCTTTTGCCCATCTAGAATATCCTTTATCTTTTTTTCCTCTAGCAAAAAAACCAAATCCACTTTCTCTATCAAAGAAATATGAACTTACTGCGGCAAAAATTCCTACTAAAGCAAGGACAAATAAAGCAATTGTTGCTCCAAGATATTGAAACGTAAATGCCTTGAATGGTGATAAACCATAAAATGTTCCTTCAGTGGCTAGTGATGATGCATTTAGTACTCCTATTGCACACATATATAATAAGAATAAACAAAATGCTCCAAACATTGCCCAATCTTTTGGTTCTGCACTAAACTTCATATTCTTTTCCTCCTTTTTTTTCAGTATTATTATAGCACACGAGTTTATAAATTGCAACATAATTATTTTTTATAAATTTTTAAATTATTCTTTAATATTTATTGTCACATTATACTTTAGGACATATGTAATATTTATAATATATTCATTATTATAGTTATCTTTTATTCCTATTGTATTACCATTTACACTAAATTCTTGCATTGTTATGTTGTTATGCTTGTTAACAAAATCATTAAATTTATCTAATGTATCAAAATGATTTGTTCTAGTTTCACTATCTATCAAAATATATGCTTCATTTGTATTTGTATATAATTTATCAAGAAAATCATTAAAATATAATGCCGCTCTACTTTTATTACTTAGTGTTGTATAATCAAACTTATTATAATTATTCTTTTCTATATTTTTAAATTCATGATTTATATTTTTAGCATTGTTATATGCTTCTTTATCTATTTCCTCAACAAAAAATGCTGAAGTATCCATATCATAATTTAATATATAGTATTTTTCGTTTATTAATTTATTTGGCATATCGTATATATTTTCATATAAGTTACCTACTACATAGTATTTATATAAGTTTAGTCTACTTATTACATATATTTTATCAGCTTTAAATGTTGTATTTTCATACTCTTTAGAATTAACATTTGAAATATATTTTAAATTATTAGAATTATTTGTTGAATACTCACATATTTTATTTATATTGTTTGATACTGATAAGAAATTATTTTCATCTTCAAGTAATGTTAATTTATTAAATTCTGTATTTCCTTCAACATCTACATAATTTTTTTGATAAATTAATATAATTATTGCTATTAAACTAAAAATTATTAATAAAACTACTATTGTTTTTATATCTCTTTTATTCATTTTTCACCTCAATATTAGTTATAGGTATATATACCTTTATTAAATAATTTCCACTCTGCTTCCCTTCTTCTAGCTAGTCCTGATAAATAAGTTCCATCTATTGCTGTTGTTGGACTACTCATATAGTTATCATATAATGCTTCTGTGTTTCCATATTGTTTATAATGTGTTGGAAAGTTTTTTATATTACCAGTATTATAAGTTCTAATTATTAATGCATCAACTTGATAACTTTCTAATGTTATATTATTATTACTTAATATACCATTTACATAATTTCTATTATCTTCTAATATTTCTAATTCTATTGCATCAACAATTGATATTTTTATTTCACTACCTGATTTTAATTTACTTATATCTATTCCGTGATCTTTAAATTTGTCCTTGTTATTTATTAGAGTTACACCATGTCCAACAGTTAATACTCCACCAGAGTCAGGATATACAACATAATTATCTCCTTTAATAGTTCCTGTACCTTCCCAACTTCTTAGCATTGTAAGTAATTCTCCTTGATTACTTGTATTATTATCGCTTCCACTTGGTACTGTTACTGGTCTAGGATTATCTACAAATATATATTCCCTTGGATTTACTGCATATTTGGAGCCTCTTCCACCAACTTCTACTCCTATATGTAAATGTTTTCCGGTTGAACTACCACTATTACCCATTTCTGCTATAATTTGTCCCTGATTAACTGTATCTCCTTGACTTACTCTTATACTATTCGGATATAAGTGAGCATATACTGTATATACACCATTTGCATGTTCAATTACTATATGATTACCATAACCTCCACCACATTTATTTTGATAATACCCATTATTGTTACAACCATTAAATGTAGAATATATAATTCCTTTCATTGAGGCAATAACATAATCAGTTTGATTTCCTGATGCTCCAATGTCCATTCCTGTATGTGATGACGTTACTCCATTAATTGTTCTTGATGGTGAAAATTCTGATGTTACTACTAATGATGAAGGAGTACCAGTTGCATATTCTACCCCATCTTTTTCTTCTACTTCTGTTCCACCTACTGGCCACCAATAATTATCTTCTGAATTACTATCAATATAGCCTAAATTTGAACCACTTCCAGTATTTCCACTTCCACCACCAAATAATAACAACATCATTAATGGGCTTATTAATACTACAAAAAACAACATAAAAAGCACAACCCCTAGAATTATGCCTCCTATAATAAGTTTTGTTTTAAGAGGCATTGCTTTTATTTTTTTTGATATGCCTTTTTTTGCCATATCTCTAAGTAATGATTTTTCTTTTTTGTCATTCAAATTATCTTTTTTGTTAAAATCATTATTCATACAATACCTCCTTTAAATTAGAATCCTCCACCGCTTCCAAATGATTCTAATTCATTATCTGATACGACAACATTTATTTGCATTCTTCTATTACCACATACAAACAAACCTTGTCCTTGACTGTATCTTTTAATACCCTCTTTTTCATTATCATTTAAATCTATTAGTTGTGCTAAATCTTCTGCCGCTTGTTTCTTCAATCCCATTACTAAATAGTATGAAGCATTATCGAATATTGCTTTACCATGACTAATTATTCCTTCACCAACAAAATCTGATGGTTGTTGAGTAATTATTATTGTTCCTGTGTTATATTTTCTAGCTCTTCTTTGTACTTGTGCTAAGAACTCTGCTCCTAAAATATTTTTTTCTCCAAGTAAGACATGAGCTTCATCTACTGATAAAACTGTATTTACATTTGGATTTAAACATAGGCTCCAAGCATATTTTAATACATTGAATAGTAAAGCATTTCTTATATTTACATCTGAATTCATTAATTCTTTTATATTAAATACTATAAAGTCTGTATTTGAAGTAATTGATGTATGACCATTGAAATAAAATTTTAGTTCTCTAACAAATGGTCTTATTTTAAGTTCTAGTCTTTCTAAAACATCTCTTTCATGAGTTTTTTCGGTTAAAGATGTTAATTTTCCATAAACTGTTGCATAAACATCTGAAAATGTTGGATAATTTTCTGGTTTAAATCTACTAAAATCAGTTTGAAAATTAATTCCAAATCTTTCATATGTATCTTGTACTATTCCAATAAATAGTGTTAATACGTCTTCTTCAATTCCTGGATCATAGTATTTCATAAATGCTTTTAATGTTTGTAAAGTTTTGGTAAGAACAGTGTTACCTGCACCATTTCTTAACTCATCATCGTCAGCATCAACTAAAATTTCAAGTGGATTAACCATTCCAAATTCTCCACCTTTTCCAAGGTCTACAACTGTACCACCATACATCTTTGTCATCTCAGATATTTCGCCTTCTGGATCTACTGCCACTATTTGATAACCATTTCTTATATGGCTTCTTAATATTAATTTTGCTGCAGTTGATTTACCACTACCAGAAGTACCTAATATAATCATATTGGCATTATTTCTGTTGTTTTCTTTTCTTATTTGATATAGAAATTGGTTAAATAATACTACACCACCAGAGAAGTCTACTCCAAGTAATGTTGATAAGCCTTCGTCTTTAATTGTATCAAAGATAAATGGATACATTGCAGCCATTGTAGGACTTGGCATTGGTGTACCTATTCTTGATTCTACTGCTTGATTAGGAAAAATTGGAATTATTGATTTCAATATATTTTGTTGTTCAAACCTAAGTGGTATAGCCTTCATTTCCATTGCATCTAAGTAATTTTTTACTTGCATTTTTTTATTTTCTAGTCCCTCTTTAGTGTCTGCAATTAACATTAAATGCATTTGAAAATCAAATGTTTTTGATTGCGATGCAGTAAATTGTTGAATGAAATAATCTAATGAATCCATATCTTGACGATATTTTTCTAACATTGTATTATCTCTTTCATTATCATATCTTGCTCTCAAATCTGCAATTTCTTTATTAAGCATTTTTCTTATTACATCTCCACTTAGTGGTAAATGCTTAATAACCATTTTAACACCAGACATATTCGTGATATTTGCTAAATATCCTGGTCCAACAAATCTTGGATATGATACAACTGTAAGTATTGTGGCATATTTATCACTTATGGTAAAGAAAGAACCACCTTTATCAAATTCCAATCCTTTTGGTGCTAATTGACTTTTTATGTTCATAATGGCATCACCGTTCCAAACTCTGTATTCATTCCCCCATTTAAGAAACTATTTAATACTACCCTCAAATCATCATTAGATGTTTGTGTTGCATCTAATCCTGCATTTGCTAATCCTGTTATTAATGTTCTTAATTTTTTTTGTATTTGTTCACTATTTTTTTCTCTAAATAATATATAATACTCAGTATCAGTAACACTATTTTCAATAAATTCATTTGCTTTGTCAACATCTTGCATTATTAATTTTTTTAATACTGGACTAGTAGTTTGATTAAATAAAACTTGTAGTCTTGCTAAGTAGTCTGCAATATCAACCGGTTTATCTGTTGATATTAACCAGAATTCAAAATCAATAGTATTATAAAAGTTTTTCAAAGCTATAATAGTATTATCTTGTGATATTTTATCAAGTATAAATATATTTCTTGGAGTAATCTTAACTCCAGTTACTTTTGTACCATTATTTGTAATTATACATCCATCAGTTATGTCTTTTACTGGTATCCAATCTTCTGCATACCTACTATTTTTTTGTGTTGAGGAATCTCTCATAAATACACCAACCCTTCCATACAAATCTTCTTCTTTCAGTATAAAATGATATTATACTTTGTATTGCACATAATGTATTGTGATAATATGGTATTGGTAGTACAAGCAATGCTGAAATTGCTGCAGGCATAATTGCTAAAATTAGCATCAAAAGAGATGAGGTTTTTAGAATTACAAGCAATAATATTGTTATTGCCACTCCAATTCCAAAGATTATTGCATCAATTGGCCTTAAAAAGTTAAACCATAGCATACCTTTTTTAGCATTAGCTGGTACTAAATAACTATCTTCATACATTTTGTATCACACTCCTTATCTTCTTTTTTTATTTACTTGTTCTTTTGCGTAATCAGCATAATATTTTTCTTTTGAAGTTTCAATATTTACTATTTGGCTATTTAATTCATTGTTAATACTCATACTATCATCATTTTTGTATTTAACAGGATTTCTCATAGATAATAGATGATTTTTAACTTTTTCTAAATCTAATGCATCTTTTATTTCTGAACTAACCTTCAGTCTTTCAAGATTATGCTTAATTTTATTTAACAATATTAAGATTTGATTTGAATTGCCTTCATGAATATTTGTATTAGCTATTATATCATTAATATGTCTTTGAACAAACTGTTCTTTCTTTTTTTGATACGTTAATTGCATATTAGTAATAACTGATATATCAACTTGTTGTCTTTTTGATCTTGCTATTGATAATTCATATGATGTTAATTCAGTGCTATACTTTATTGCATCACCATTTTGAATATCTTCTTCGGATAATTCATATATTTTATTTATATCAGTTATACATAAATCTATTATAGATAACTTATTTCTACTAGTTTCAATGTCTGTTTGTACTTTTTCTTGTTTTTTTCTTAAATCTTTTAAATCCATTTCTATTTCATCAGATTTAGTGTCAATACCAAATGACATTTTTAACTTTGTTAAGAAATTTATTTTTCTTTGAATCTTATCCATAATTATTTACCACTACCACCATATTTATCATTATTAATATTTACAGTATTTTCAATATAACGTTGGAATGCCTCTTTTTCGTGTTGAGCATCTTGTAATACATCGTTTGCATCTGCTGTTTCTCTTGCGTGTTCTGCTTGTTCTCTTTCAAATACGCCCTTTAATTTCTTCCATTTATTAGATAATTCTCTTATATTTTCTTCAGTAAAATCCGCTGCTGTTTTACCAATGGTAAAATTTTCAATTTCACTTTGTAATCCTTTAATTTCATCACCATATCTGTTTGAATTATTATTTAATTCCCTCATCAATGAATTATATTCATTTTCTATCGCTTGACTTGAATAAGCATCTTTATCTATTGCTATTCCAGCATTTCTAAATAATAAATTCATTAAGCCTGCAGCACCTTGTTCTCTACCATAATCAGACTCTTCAAGATTCATTCTTTGGGTAGACGCAGTAATTATTTTGTTATATGCTTCATCAAGTGAGTTGCAACTTAGTGCTTGATTTTCTAGTTCTGCTTTTTGTCTTGCTTTTTCAGCTGGTGTATCAGTAGGATTTGCATTATTTACTATTGTGTTAATTAAATTTGATAACATACCGAATTCAGCATCATTTCTATTAACCCTCATTGTACTTTGTGTTGGTGTCATATTATTGTAAAATTCTTTTGTTCTTTCAATTGCATTTTTCATTTCGTTGGTTCTTGTCGATAATACTACATCGTTCCATCTATTATTTGTAGCATCATAAACTCTAAGCCTTTTATTTTTTGCTAAGTCTCCTGAGCCTTCAGTTTCAACTGCCTTAACTGATGATTTATTATTACTATATGCCTTTTCAACCTCTTGCAACTTAGTAACTTCTTCTTTTTGTTTTTTTATTCCTGCATCTAAATCGTCGATTGCATATTGAACTGCTTGTCCCTCAGTTTCAAAGCCATATTTTCTTTGAATAACTGATACTGTTCTTTTAACAGCATTATCAAAAGTTGCAGGATTATCTTTAAACCAACCTTGTTCTTTTGTAATTTTTTGAACTTGTGTTTCTCTTGCCTTTTTAATGATTTTCTTATATCCATCTTCGTGTATTGCTGCGCTTCCTGCTGTTGCAACTCCACTTAATACTGATGTAGCAAATGTTGTTGCTTGATTTCTGTATCCAACCATATCACTATTAGCAGTAATTTTTTCCATAATTTTTGCTCTTTTTTCTTTTGCATTTGGATCTGAATCTGATATATTAGCATATTGATATTGTAAATTTTTGTTTTGTTTCTTTAAATCATTTCTAATAGCATGGGTACTCCTGTTTTTCATATTATTAATTCTTTGTTGCATATTATTTGATAATCTTTGTTGTTCTTCTGCACTAAGACTTCTATATTTTTCACTATTCTCCATTTTTGCTTTAGCGTTTTGAAGTTGTTGTATTCTTTTGTTTTTATATTCATTAGCCTTTTCATTTTGTCTTGCATTGTATTTGGCAGCATTATATCCGCGCACTATTGCATTTTTGGCTATTGCACCTGTTCCTGCAACTGCAAATCCCAATGCTTTTTTAGGTGCTTGGTAAACATATTTGCCACCTACCATTGCATCTGTTCTTTTCTTCCAACTTAATCCAAAGTCTCCACTTGCTTTTGTAACACTCTTTGGTAATAATTCTTGAATTAAATCTGGTGCTTTTTTTGCAAATGTTAGTAATCCTAGAACCAAAAATATTTGTATTAAACCATTATTGGCACTTGATGATATTTCAGATAAAATACTATTTTCTCCTAAAATCATTGATATTAGTGTTATCGAAAAGTTTATTATTGCAATTCTTATAAATAAATCTAAATATGTTGTTGTACATTGCTTAATCCATTTTGAAAACATATTATCTTTTTTAGGTGTTAAGTAGGCCATTATTGGTATTGGAGCAATTATTTGTAAAAATATTAATTGAATGTATCTACTGCCAATACTAATACAGTACATTAAAATCATCCAAAATACAAATACTCCAACTCCAACTGCCATTAATCCATCAAAATTTACAATATTTGCTTTAATTGTACCAGTTGATGTAGAAATATTTTGTTTATATGTTAAGCATAAATTTCCTGCTAAATTTACAAGTTTTCCGGCATTTGGATCATCATTTGCTACCCCTGATAAATGTCTATAATAATAACCATCTTTGCCTGCATATTCTGAACATGTTGTATATTCTGAAGCGGAAGTATCAATCCCTTCTTCATCATTCATTGAATAAAAATTATTAAATAGGTTTGCTGCCATTAGTCTACCAGCCTTCTTTGCACTTGTAACTTCTGTTCCTGAAGGTGATATAACTTGTGCAATAAGGTCACTTGTTACAACCTCATATTGTATGTCATATGCATATTTAAAAAGAGTCGGTGTTATTGCTAACATTATTACAGATACTAGAATTTTTTTTATTATATTAATTGGGGCCTTTTCTTTATCTGTCATATAATCTGGATTTATTAATATTTCTATTAACCAAAATATAGTTCTAAAAACCATAAATACTCCAATAATTAGGCTTATTTTGTTATATATGTCAGAAAATTTATCAACATATAACATTGAACCCATATCCATGAATAGCTCATATAAGCCAGCAATTCCTGTATATAAAAATTCGCTTATCCATGCTGTAAGTCCTTTCAAACCATTGTTTATCATTTCTAGAACATCATTTAATCCTAACAAAAAGTTCATCAAATCACTCCCTTGTTGATTAATATTAATTAGTACAAAATTGTATAATATAAAATATCATTAACCAACTTTATTTATTTCTAAGTATATTTAAAAACACAAAGTTTTTTATTAATTTTTAAATATAGACATAATAATTCATCATATTGATATTATAGCATAAAATTATTAAATATTAAATATATTTTTTATTTTTTTTAATTTTTATTTTTATGCTAGCAAAAATAGAAAGATTATTTCTTTCTATTTATCTAATCCACATATTTCATAATGAGCATCTACCCAAACATCATTTACAATATTAAATAATAAATTTATTAATGTTGGTACAAAGAATATTACTATCGCTATAATTATTCTTTTTATTACTTTACTTTGTGCTTTTTTCATTTTATCATCTGATTCTGCAAATATTGCTGTTGCAAAATCTACTATTATTAATCCTACTAATAATATTGGTACTGCTATTCTTATATATGTCATTATATTATTAATTAACTCTCGTAAATTATCACTAATTAATCCTTCACATGTAGTTGGTTTTGGGTCTACACTGGGTTCTTCTGTATTTCCATTTTTACAATCTGTTTTTAATTCTAATTTATACCAATCTGCTGTTGTAGCATTATCTAATTTATATGAGTCATCGTTTGTTGGTAGCCATTTGTAATAGAAATGTATATTACCACCAAATTTACTTATCGAACCAAAATAGTGATATATATATGCAGGACATGAATTAGTACTGATGTAATTTGAAAAGTGATATTGATCAGTATTTATTGCGCTTTGTTTACCTTCTATTATTTTTTCACCTTCGGTTGATTTAACTGTTTGTGTAGTTTTTTTGTCACATATATTCTTAGCTGATTTTCTTACATTAGGATTTCTTGTATCACATTTCCATTCTATCATTGTTTCACCATTTTTTATATATAAATTGGCTGTTATTGGCAATGTACCATCAATATATATATATTGGCATAAATTTGTATATCCCTGTTTTTCTTCTAATTTATCACAGAATGCATCAGCATATATATCATTACTATTTATAAAGAATAGTGTTATAATTAGTGTGATTATTAATATTATTTTCTTTTTCATTTTTTTACCTCTT